>Ga0316204_10002037_pt1 | contig 48780 bp, 45 predicted proteins | sample 6monrhotite_MG_2_FD_205661 | JGI IMG/M metagenome (GOLD analysis project Ga0316204, IMG submission 205661) | Microbial mat bacterial communities from mineral coupon in-situ incubated in ocean water Damariscotta River, Maine, United States -... | ecosystem: Environmental > Aquatic > Marine >... | reverse complement strand
CTAAAGAGTACGGCGTATATGTTCATGAATCCGAAGAAATGGTCGGCTTGTTGATGCAAGTTGAGCTGGATGCACAAATTCCCCCGCATCTCTATCTCGCTGTGGCGGAATTGCTGGGATGGATATACCGTTTGGAGCACAAGGAAATCCCCTCTAATCCAAGCATTGATTCTAGCGAGTCCAGCTAATATTTGATCATACTTCGGTCAGCAAAAACCGAGATTTTGACAACCCAAATCTGGATGATTGCCGTGATGATTAAAGATAAAAAGATTTCCCTAAAAATTGAAACCTTTGCCAATGGTGAAGACAAAGACCTACAACTACACTCCAAGCTTGAGATTCAAAATATTCTGAAAGCGATATGCGCGCAAAATACTCAAAGCGCCTTATATTTTGCAGGCGAAAAAAACTTTTTTCTGACCATGTTACTGGCAGTTGATGAGCAAGGCATCTGGATAGACCCCGCATCTCATGCGCCAGACAATCGTAATCTTTTTAATAGCAAAGAGATTACCTTCGTTAGCAGTCACCTTCAAACTAAGGTACAGTTCGTCGCGCGCGATGCTTATCCGGTCACTTACCAAGGGGGAGAAGCCATTTTCATTCCGCTTCCGCAGCAGTTATTGCGCTTACAACGCCGTGATTTTTACCGTTTGGCTACGGAGCCTCTGTACCCAATTAAGTGCGTTATGCAAGCCACAACAAATCAGACGCGTATCATTCAAGTCATGGATATAAGTATTGGGGGGCTTTCCTTGGAATACATGGAAAAAGATTTTAGATTAATGCCGGGAAATATTTACCCTGATTGCGAGATTGCTCTGCCAGAAATAGGTACACTAACCGCCACGATTGAAGTAAAAAATTCATTTGAAGTTGCAAGCCGTACTGGAAAAGTTAAACGACGCGCAGGTTGCGTATTCGTCAAACCGAATACAGACACAACTTTGCCACTGCAACACTATGTCGCACAGATGCAACGCTTGTCCGCAAGCACGAATATTCACAGATAATGTAGCCTACCTGCTAATTTTGAAGTCGGAATAAACCATGCACACATTGCACGATGACGAAGCTGAAAGCCACTACCTAGGACAATTTATCCCGCTGCACTACCATCACAATATGTTGATGGACAAAAACCGCATGGATAACTTTAAAGCGGCTATTGACTATGCCGTTTTTGAAGGTGCAAAAGTACTAGAACTTGGTGGTGGAACAGGCGTGCTGTCATTCCTCTCCGCACAAAAAGCCGACAAAGTATGGTGTGTAGAATTCAATCCAGTACTAGTTGCCGAGTCGCGACGCTTATTGGCAATCAACAACAACGGACACAAAGTCGAAGTCATTCACGCTGACGCTTTCGAATACCTTCCACCAGAACCAGTAGATGTAGTGATTTGCGAAATGATCCACGTCGGCATGTTGCGAGAAAAGCAGGTGGAAGTAATTGAGGCTTTCAAAGAGCGTTACAGAAAACGCTTTGGGGACAAGCTGCCGATATTCATTCCGACCGCGATTATCATGGCCGTACAGCCGCTCCAACAAGACTATGATTTTTCCGGCTACCATGCCCCTATCATCCAATTTCAGCGCGTGTTCGCCGAGCATCCAACCGCAACGGAACTAGCACCTCCTCAAACTTACAGTATTTTGGACTTTACCCAGACAACCTCACGCGAAATCGCCTGGGAAGGGATGTTCAAAATGGAAAAGAGCAGCTCCGTCAATGCGCTGCGCTTCTTCACCAAAAATGTATTGACCATGAATCAGCAAGATGCCAGCACCATAGACTGGGTTATCGACTATCTGGTATTGCCTCTGAGTCAACCCATCTCCGTACAAGCCGGAGACGAACTACACGTATCCTTTAGCTATATCACTGGCGGATCAATACGTTCTCTGGAAAACAATATACGTGCAACCTTGAATATTGACGCTAAGAAATAATACGCATGCCAAACGCAGACCAACTTGTACAAACCGGACTAGCGCATCATCAAGCAGGCAGACTTGATCAAGCTAATGAAGCTTATCAGCAAGCCCTGAATGAGAACCCCGAGCACCCCGAAGCTTTGCATTTGCTCGGCATGCTGGCTCATCAGGTAGACAATAACGAACTGGCATTCGACCTCATCAGCTTAGCCTTGCATTCCACGCCAAATTCGCCTGTTTTTCTTTGCAATTTGGGTAGCGTATTACAGGCTCAAGGAAAGCTGGATGAAGCCGTCGCAAGCTTCCATAAAGCCATTCGCATCAATCCTGGCAATGCCGTATTTCACTACAACCTAGGCCATGCTTTGCAACAACAAGGCAAGATGCACGCTGCGCAAGGAAGCTACCAGCAGTCCATCGCACTAGCGCCGGATCATCTCGAATCACACAGCAATTTAGGTCACACGCTACAAGCGCTGGGCCAACTTGAACAAGCTATCGAAAGCTTCCAGCATGCCCTGAACTTAGCTCCCGAGCTAGCCGAGATGCATTTCAATTTAGGTGCTGCCGTAAATGCGCAGGGCAAACTAGGCGAGGCAATTAAACATTATCAGCGCGCAATTGCACTCTTCCCTAACTACGCTCAAGCACATTGCAATCTAGGGGCCGCTTTACTGGCTAAAGGACAGTTTGACGATGCTGTTGCAAGCTATCAGCGTGCTATCGCGCTAAACCCCAGCCTGTTAGAAGCCCACTACAATTTAGGCATCGCCTTACAAGCACAAGACAAATTCGATGCCGCGATTGCCAGTTATTTTCGTGCACTGGAAATTCAACCGAGTTTCGTTGAGGCTTACTGCAACCTGGGCAATACACTGCGTGCACAAGGCAAACTCAACGATGCTATCGAGTGCTATCAAGCTGCTTTAGCCATCAAGCCGGACTATGCTAACGCCTATAGCAACCTGCTGTTTTTACATAGCTACCATGGCACGCTTGCCGCAGCAGACTATCTAAAACTGGCCCGCGAATGGGAACAGGCTTGCGTAACAACGCAGATCAGACAAGCAGCCAGTAACGTTACGCTTGCCCGCCCGCCGCTTAACGGTAGACGTTTAAAACTCGCCTATATCTCAGGTGACTTTCGCAAACATGCCCTTAGCTACTTTATGCAACAGCTGCTTGCACAACACGACCACTCACGCGTCGAACTATATGCGTACTCCAACAATCGTTCACGCGACGAGGTTACTGAGCGTCTGAATGCTTTGGTGGATCACTGGATTCCCATAAGCGGCATGTCTGATGAGGTAGTCTGCCAACGCATGGAAGCGGATGGCATTGATGTGCTCGTCGATCTCTCCGGCCATTCCGCACACAATCGTATGGGCGTATTCGCGCATCGCGCCGCGCCCGTGCAAGCGACATACTTATATTTTGCCAGCACAGGGCTGAGCGAAATGGACTACTGGATTGGAGACGAAACCCTCACCCCGCCCGCAATGGATACGCATTTCAACGAACAAGTGTGGCGCTTACCGCGCACTTGGATGGCATATAAAACCATTGCTGACGCACCCGAACCTAACTGGCAGTCCGCCAGCGACGGAACTATCTGGCTAGGCTGCTTTAACAATTTAGGCAAAATCACCCCGCAAACATTAAGCTTGTGGGCAAAAATTTTGCAAATCCTACCCGAGGGACGTTTGCTGCTTAAAAACAAAGACCTTGCCGATGCAGGAAATCAACAACGCATCCTGTCGGAGTTGGCCGCACATGGCATTGCGCCTGAACGCATTGAATTGCAGCCTGGCAGCGAATGGGCTGATTACATGGCCCAACATGACAAACTAGACATCGCCCTCGATCCAATTGGTGCACATGGCGGCGGCACCTCCACTTGCGATGCCTTATGGATGGGCGTGCCTGTCATACATTTATTAGGCGAACACGTCGGCGCACGCTTCGCGGGCTCTCTATTGGAAGCTATCAACCATAGCGAATGGATTGCACACTCAGAAACCGAGTACATCGAAACGACTATTAGTCTGGCCAAAAATGTAACGCTACGCAAACAGTTGCGCGCGCAGCAAAGGCAAGTAATGCAACACAGCCCCCTGTGCGACGCGCAAGGGCTTGCGCATGCATTGGAAGATGCCTATGTCAGCATGTTCGAGCGCTGGCAGTCATCTCAACCTAAACCGGTACTATAAACATGCAACTTTCCGTTCCAGACTACTACCCAAAATTCAAATGCATTGGTCCGCAATGCGAAGATACTTGCTGTAGTGGCTGGTGGGATGTCAGCGTAGACCGCGAAAACTTTCAAAAATATCAACAAAGCACGCACCCAGAATTAGCCCCGGTTTTTAAACTAGCGGTGAGCAAAAACACACAGCCAAGTGCCAACGAAGATAACAACTTCGGCCTGATAAAGATGAAATCAGACGGAGAATGTCATTTCCTACAGCCAGATAAACTCTGCGCTATTCAAAAACACATGGGCGCGCAAGCGCTGAGCGACACTTGCCGACTCTATCCCCGCTATCTCAATCGCTTCGGCACGCAACGTGAAAACTCGCTTGGCATTTCATGTCCTGAAGCCGCACGCCTCATCCTGCTGAATCCAGAAGCCATGCAATTCACCAGCATTGCGCCGGAGGCCGACATAGATAGCAAAGCATTCACCTCGTATCGCTTTCCTTTGCAGGGTGATGGAGATCCGCAACAAATCGCGATATTGAATGACTTCCGCGCCGTCATTATCGCTATTTTGCAATTCCGTGAAATCAGCCTTGGTGCACGGGTGATGGTATTAGGCTTTCTATTAGAAGATGCGGACAAGATCGTCTTTTCCGACAAATTTGCACACGCTTCGGAACTACTGCCCACATTGGAAAGTTATGTGAGTATGCTGTCCCAGCCTGAGCAACTTGAAGCCCAATTTGCCCAGATCAACCCGGACATTCCTAATAAACTCAATATTGTTAGCTCACTCATCAAGCAATCATTAAGCAACCGCGCTTCGCCGCGCTTTAAAGAATGTTTGCAAGCCGCTGCTGAAGGGCTTGATGCGCACAACGATGCGAGCGCGCAGTACATACAAAACTATGCAGCGCACTATCAGCCATATTTTGCGGACAGGGAATACATCTTTGAAAACTATCTGGTGAACCAAGTCCTCACGCGCCTATTTCCCTTCACTCGCGGCAGCTATCTTGATCTATACCGTGAACTGGTATGCAATCTTTCCATCATTCAAGTCCTACTCGTCGGCATGGCTGCAAAACATCAAGGGCTAAATGAAGAACGAGTTGTCCAGCTATTCCAAACCTTCGCACGCAACACCAATCACAACCGCAGCCATTTGGATAACTTAACCGCCTCATTAAAAGCGGAAGAACAGGATTCTTTTGTACACATTATGTGGATGCTGAAGGAGACCGTGTAGCAATACACTTACTGATTCAGTACGGTTTAAACTATAAACAGCAGCTCAAGCCACAAATTAATGCAGATGCTCGCATCTTCACCCAATAGGCACTCGCCTGACTGCAGTAAATTGTTGATGTTTGGCTTTTCTCTGTGTCTCTGTGTCTCTGTGGTGAGGTTTTTAGGACTAATCAGCGCATAACTGCCTTTATATAAGAAAAATAAGCCCTGCCACTCTCCGTCCGAGCAACTTTCTCAAGATCAAATCACCCTCGCCCCTGCCATCTGTCATACCATTGCAACCCCATGTAAAAAGTTGATCTATGAGACACATGCCCATCTATCGTTCACGTGCCGCGCTACGCAGTTATTTAACTGCGGGATATGCGCTGTTCATCGTTTACGCTAGCTTGTCGCCATTCTCCGGCTGGCACGAACAGGGCTTGGAGTTTATGGCAGTGCTGGCCTCGCCGTTAAAGCAAACCTATTCTTGGTTTGATGCCGTCAGCAACTTCCTTGCCTACCTGCCATTTGGCCTATTGCTAGGATTAACATTGCGCGCACGCTTCAATGCAGTGTGGAGTGTGATTCTGGCTACGCTTGCAGGCACACTCCTTTCCGCCACAATGGAATACACACAGATGTACTTGCCCAACCGTATCAGCTCAAATCTTGATTTGCTGATAAATGGCCTAGGCATGCTGGGCGGTGCCTTGCTAGCGGTCAGCATCGTACCCAGATCCTGGTTCTTTTATCTCATGCATTGGCGTTTTGAACGTTTCCAAACGGGCCAGGGCGTAGACTTTGGCCTTGCCTTAGTATTGCTGTGGATATTTGCCCAGATCAACCCATCGCTACCGATATTGGGCAATGTATTTATCTCCGAAGTGTTAAGTCAGCCCTTTGCTCCGCCGCCTATAGAGCCCTTCAGTTGGCTAGAAAGTCTCGCCGTCTCCCTCAACCTACTGATGCTCGGCACACTTTTACTAACCCTATTACGCTCGCGTCGCCAAGCAATACTGGGCTTGTTGTTAATATTGCTGGTGATTGCACTGATAAAGTTCATTGCCGCCGCCGTATTACTCAAATCTTGGGCGCTGCTGCTGTGGCTTAACAGCGAAGCAATGCTAGGGCTATTCTTTGGCGTATTACTGATGCTGATAGTCGGCCCACTAGCTCAGCCATACTTATGGTGGGTCACTGTATTTGTAACGAGTGCCTATCTGGTTTTAGCTCACGGCATATTAGATAGCGGTTCACCCTCCGCCGCGATGCGCTTATACCAATGGCGCTTCGGCCACCTGTTCACCTACAACGGCCTCTCCCAAACCGTGATGCTGATATTCCCCCTACTTCTGCTGGGCTATCTGTGGCGTGGAGCAATGCGGAGAGAGGAGTAAAATACGCAGGTGAATTAACAATAAATTTTTCGCTTGCCTCCTCTGTCGCAAACGAGAAAAATTGAAGTAAGAGGATAGAAAACAACATGAGCCATTTCGACAAACACGTATTTTTTTGCACCCATCAACGGGACGACGGCAGCGACTGCTGCAACAAATACGGCGCACAAAAAGCCCGCGATTACGTAAAAAACAAAGTCAAACAACTCGGCATTTCAGATCGTAAAAACACAATACGCATCAACGCCGCAGGCTGCATGGATCGCTGCGATGAAGGTCCCGTGCTAGTGGTTTACCCTGAAGGCATTTGGTACACCTATATCGATGAAAGCGATTTAGATGAGATTATTGCAGAGCATTTGAAGAATGGGCGCGTGGTTGAGCGCTTAAAAGTCTGATGGCTGTTGTGCAATTATTTTCTACGATAGGTGCAACTGGGAATATCGAAGGTGTTGCGCATATTCCCGATGGAGAGCCGCTGGCTATCGCGGTCGTTTGCCACCCCTTGCCCACTATGGGCGGGACGATGGATAACAAGGTGGCGGTGACTTTGGCTAAGACGTTTGCCGAGTTGGGCTGCGTGGCATTACGTTTTAACTTTCGCGGAGTAGGGGAGAGCGAGGGCGAATTCACTGGGGGGGATGGCGAGGTGGAGGATGCGCTGGCGGTGGTAGAGTTTGCCCGCGAACAATTCGGCGATTTACCGCTGCTGCTTTCCGGTTTTTCTTTTGGCGGCTATGTCGCGGCACGCGCGGCGCAGCAATTGCAGCCGCGCCATTTGATCTTGGCGGCACCTGCGGTGGGGCGCTTTGCTATGCCTGAGGTGGCTGCGGGCACCCTGGTGATCCACGGCGAATATGATGATGTCATCCCCCTCGCTGCCGCCCTGGATTGGGCGCGACCACAGAAGTTAGCTATTCTGGTGCTGCCTGAAGCGGAGCACTTTTTTCACGGACGACTCACGCAGTTGCGCGATGTCGTTAAGAAGCATTTTATTGGGGTTAAATTATGAAAGTCAAAATCTCACCACAGAGACACAGAGAAAGACAAGAACGAAAAGCAGATGCAAATATCGAGTGGGGTTTGCTTTTCTCTGTGTCTCTGTGTCTCTGTGTCTCTGTGGTGGATGGTTTGTAATGAGTACCATTCTACAAGTCACCGGACTACAAAAATCCTACGCCGGACAGCGCGTGGTTGATGGTCTCAATTTATCTATTCACAAAGGTGAGTGTTTTGGTCTGCTCGGGCCTAATGGAGCGGGTAAAACGACGACTTTGCGGATGTTGCTGGGTTTGATTACGCCTGATGCGGGTGATGTAACGCTGTTGGGTTTGCCTATTCCGCAGGCAGCGCGCGAGGCGCGTATTCGTGTGGGTGTGGTGCCGCAGATGGATAATCTTGATCCCGATTTTACGGTCTCGGAAAATTTACTGGTGTATGGGCGTTACTTCGGCATGAAGGATAGCGAGATTGAGGCGCGCATTCCTGCGCTGCTGGAATTTGGAAATTTGACGAGTAAGCGTGATGCGAAAGTGCCGACGCTGTCTGGGGGAATGAAGCGTCGCCTAACTCTGGCGCGTGCTTTGGTGAATGATCCAGATGTGATTTTCCTCGACGAGCCGACTACGGGACTTGATCCGCAAGCCCGCCATCTCATCTGGCAACGTTTGCGTGCGCTCACACAACAGGGAAAGACGCTGTTGCTCACCACGCACTTTATGGATGAGGCAGAGCGTTTATGTCATCGCTTGGCGGTGATGGATAACGGCAAGCTTATCAGTCAGGGTTCGCCGCGCGAGTTGATTGAGCAAAATATCGAGCCGCAAGTAGTTGAAGTATTTGGCGAAACATCGGAACAATGGGCAAATGAGCATGCTGCGAAATTTGCGCAACGCTTTGAGCTTAGTGGCGAGTCGGTGTTTTGTTATGTGCAAGATGCGCAGGTGCTGGTTGCTCATTTGCAGTCTCAAAGTGAGTTGCGCTATATGCATAGGCCGGCGAATTTAGAGGATGTATTTCTCAAGTTAACTGGTCGCGAGATGCGTGAATGAGCCTGATTTTTCGCATGCTCTATGTGCTGATTTTGTCCTTATTTCGGGAACGGCTCAGTGCGGACAATTTAGCGAGCGATCTTAGTTTGCGAGTACTACCAAACGATTTGGACATTAATTTTCATATGAATAATGGCCGCTATTTGACCATCTGCGATTTGAATCGCATTGATCTCTTTGCACGTAGTGGTTTGATGAAGTCCATGTTGAAGCGTAGCTGGATGCCCGTCATCGCTGAACATACTATGAGTTACAAAAAACCTTTGGGCATGTTCGAACATTTCGATGTAAAGCTGAAAGTGACGCATTGGGATGAAAAGTATTTTTACATGACGCACACCTTTCATAAGGGCGAACGCATCGTAGCCGAGGGCACGTCGAAAGGCTGTGTTTATGCGCGCGGTCTCGGCGTAGTTAAACCGGACGATGCGCTCGCTGCAGTAGAACAGGATAAATAAAATGAATGATTACAACTTTGCATTTCCGCGCTTTAGCTGGCGCTTTTATCCCATCTGGCAGCGCCATTGGCTGGTATGGAAGAAAATCGCGGCGGCTTCCATCATGGGGCATTTGGCTGATCCGGTAATTTATATGCTGGGGCTGGGCTATGGGCTGGGCAGCTTACTGCCAACCATGGAGGGCATGCCCTATATTACCTTCCTTGCCGCCGGCACGCTGTGCTACAGCGCCATGAACAGCGCAAGCTTTGAATCTTTGTACGCGGGTTTTGCGCGCATGCATGAGCAACGCACCTGGGAGGCGATTTTAAATACGCCCACTTCGCTCGATGATGTGGTGTTGTCTGAAATACTGTGGGCGGGAACCAAAAGTTTGATGTCTGGTTTGTCGGTGCTAACCGTTATTTGGTTGCTGGGACTGTCACATTCTTTGTTGTCGCTATGGATGATTCCACTGGCCTTGTTGATCGGTCTGGCGTTTTCTGCCATGGCTCTGGTCATGACCTCAATCGCGCCTGCTTACGATTTTTTCATGTATTACTTCACGCTAATCATCACGCCGATGATGATGTTGTGCGGTGTTTTCTTCCCGATCAGCCGCTTGCCGGAAAGTATACAAATGATTGCCAGCGTGTTGCCACTTACGCATGCGGTGTATTTAGCTAGGCCGCTGATGGACGGAAATATCCCGCAGCATGCTCTGTCGCATATCGGCGTTTTGTTGACGTATACGCTGGTGGGTTTTTATGTGTCTCTGGTGTTGTTCCGCCGTCGTTTGGCAAAATAATATTCACCATACACACCGCCTCGCTGACAATGAATAAATTCCTCTGCCTGCGAAATTCTCGCCGTCCGTTATAATTCGCCTCTTGAGGAAACATTGATGAAGCAAAGTGTTTAAATATTTAATTGGGATGCCTATAGTGCATCCATCAAAATAGGAATTTCATGCTCTGGATTAAAGCGTTTCATATTATTTTTGTTGTAAGTTGGTTTGCCGGACTGTTCTATCTGCCACGCCTATACGTTAATTTAGCGATGACTAAAGGCGAAGAGGAGCGCTCACGCTTATTGCTGATGTCGCGCAAGTTGTATCGTTTTGTTACACCTATCGCTGCTCTGGCATTGATATCCGGCACTTGGCTGTGGCTAGGTTATGGTTTCTCGGGTGTTTGGCTGCATATCAAGCTGACGCTGGTGTTGTTTCTCATCGGCTACCATTTTTATTGCGGCAAGTTGCTCAAAGAATTTGAGCAAGGAAGCAACACACGCAGCCATGTTTGGTTCCGTTTATTTAACGAAGTCCCAGTGTTGATGTTGGTGGCTATTGTCATTCTCGTCACGGTAAAACCGCTATGAACGAACAATTTTTCTCCCCTTGCCCGCGCGGCCTTGAGACACCATTGTGTAATGAATTAACCGAGTTGGGAGCCACGGGAGTCAAGGCCACTGATGGCGGTGTACATTTTGCGGGCGATTGGGCTTTGTGTTATCGCGTCAACCTGCATAGCCGTACGGCTAGCCGCGTGCTGTGGCGTGTAGCGACAAACAGCTATCATGATGAGCAGGATATTTACGAGACGGCATTCGCCTTACCTTGGGGTGATTGGTTTGATGTGTCGGACACCATTCGTGTCAACATGGCCGCGATTAGGTGTCCGTTAAAAAGTCTAGATTTTGCTACGCTGAAAATCAAAGATGCGATCTGCGACAAGTTTCGTCAACTGTGCGGTGAGCGCCCTAGTGTGAATACGCATGAGCCGGATATGCGCATCCACGCCTTCCTCGAAGAGGAGCGCTTTACTTTGTATCTGGACACCTCAGGCGATGCTTTGTTTAAGCGTGGCGTGCGTCAGTACACCAACATCGCTCCTTTGCGTGAGAACTTGGCAGCAGGTATTTTACATCTCACCGGATGGAAACCCGGCACGCCTTTACTCGACCCTATGTGCGGCAGTGGAACGTTTCTTATCGAAGCGGCACAGATGTCATTGAATATTGCGCCCGGCATATCCCGCTATTTCGCGTTTGAGAAAATGAAAAACTTCAACGCGAAAAAATGGCAGGAGATTCGCAATCTAGCCATTGCGGCGCAAAAAACCGTCTCCGCTTTGCCCATCTTCGGTAGCGATCTATATGGTGATGAGTTGAAAACGGCACATAACAATTTAGAAAGTGCAGGTTTGCTAGAGGCAGTGACGCTCAAGCAAGCCAACATACTGGAAATTTCTGCACCTGCTGATAATGGGGTGATGGTAGCAAATCTACCCTATGGCGAACGCATGGGCGACATTGCTGAATTGGAAGTGTTATACCCACAAATTGGTGACGCATTGAAACAGAAATTTAGCGGCTGGAATGCCTATCTGTTTACCTCGGACTTGCGGATGCCTAAGTTTATTCGTCTCTCAGTGTCTCGCCGCACACCGCTATTCAACGGTGCCATTGAATGCCGCTTGTTTGAGTACAAGATGGTTGCAGGTGGGAATCGCAAAAAAGTCTAGAGAAACCTAACTGACCGCACAAACAGCAACCCCGCAGACGCACCCGATGGATGCTTGTCGCTGGCGGGGTTGTTGTTGATGGATGTTTTCTCTGTGCCTCTGTGGTGAGGCTTTTAAGATCACCATAGAAGCTAGCCGTGAACCGGCTAAACTTCTTTGGCGACTTTCTTTGCAGCAGGTTTGGCTGTTTTTGCTACGGCTTTTGTTTTACTTGCGGCCGTTTTAGCGGCAGGCTTTTTAGCTGCCGCTTTTGGCTTAGCCGTTGTCGCTTTCGCCGCTGGTTTCTTTACGGCAGCTTTCTTCGCTGCTGGTTTTTTTGCGGCAGCTTTCTTGGCGGCGGGCTTCTTCGCCGCAGGCTTTCTAGTCGCTTTTCCTGTTCCGCCTTTTGCCGCCTTAGCAGAAATCAATCCCAACGCTTCTTCCAAGGTAACTTCTTCTGGAGAAATGTCTTTTGGCAAAGTCGCATTGATCTTGCCGTGACGAGCATAAGGACCATAGCGGCCACTACAAACTTCAACGGGAGCTTTGTCGTCTGGGTGTTCGCCCAATGTGCGCAACACGGCATTGCCAGCTTTAGCTTGTGCCAACAATTCCACGGCTCTATCCATAGTAATATCGAAAATGCTATCGCTACGCGGGATCGACTTAAACTTGCCGTTATGGCCGATGTAAGGGCCGAAACGACCGATGTTAACGATGACCTTTTTTTCATCCTCTGGGTGCATACCTATTTCACGCGGTAGCGACAGCAGCTTTAATGCGGTAGGTAAATCTGCTTGTTCCACCGGCAATTCTTTTGGCCATGAAACACGCTTAGGCTTGGCTTTTTCGCCTTCAACCGGCTCACCAAGTTGCACGTAATAGCCGTATGGGCCACGCAGCAACAGCACGGTTTTGCCTTCGGGATGTAGGCCTAACTCTTTGCGTGCTTCGCCTTCATCTTCTTCACCGCCTAAGCTGCGCGTGTAATCGCATTCTGGATAGGCTGTGCAGCCGATAAAACTGCCACGCTTGCCAAGGCGTTTGGATAAAGGTTTGCCGCATTTAGGGCAAGCTTCTTCCAGTATTTCGGTGCCAGGACGATCAACATCTTTTTTATCGACAATGAGTTGGTGAAAGCCCGTCCAGAAAGCATCCAAAACTGGAATCCAGTCGCGCTTACCCTCTGAGATTTCATCCAACTCGTCTTCCAGATTGGCGGTAAAGCCATAGTCAACATAGCGTGTGAAGTGTTCCGTAAGGAATTTGATAACAACGCGCCCCACATCGGTAGGCATAAAGCGCTTTTTATCTAAGGTAGCGTATTCACGAGCTTGCAGCGTGGAGATAATGGTGGCGTAAGTGGAAGGACGGCCAATGCCGAATTCTTCCAGCGATTTCACCAAACTCGCTTCCGAAAAACGCGGTGGCGGCTGGGTAAAATGCTGTTCGCCGTAGAGCTTTTCTACAGGCAGCACATCGCCCTCAGACAATGGCGGCAACTTGGCACTGTCTTCCTCTACTGCATCGTCCACATCTTCCATGTACACGCCAATAAAACCGGGGAACACCAAGGTTTGGCCGGAGGCACGAAACAAGGTGTCATCGCTGGAAAGACGGATATCTACACTCACTGTATCGAAGCGCGCTGGAGACATCTGGCTAGCCAGAGTACGCTTCCAGATCATTTCATACAGACGCATCTGGTCGATATTGAGGTACTCACGCACGCTGTCCGGTGTGCGTGATATCGAAGTCGGGCGAATCGCTTCGTGAGCCTCTTGTGCGTTCTTGGCTTTACTCTTGTATGTTGGCTGCTTGCTTGGCAAGTAATCAGAAGCAAAGTTGTCGCCGATATAGCCGCGTATCTCAGAGACGGCCTCGTTTGCCAAATTCAGCGAGTCGGTACGCATATAGGTGATAAGACCGATGGTCTGACCGCCGATGTCCATACCTTCATACAAGGATTGCGCGGTGCGCATGGTGCGATCGGAGGTCATGCCTAGTTTACGCACGGCTTCCTGTTGCAATGTAGAGGTAGTAAACGGTGCGGCAGGATTACGCTGTTTGCCTTTCTTTTCAACGCGTACCACTTTGGGTGGCAATTTCGCATCGCTCAGTTTGGCATGGATAGCATCGTATTCAGCTTGGCTGCCAATGCTGAGTTGTTCCAGCTTTTTACCCTGATACTGAAATAATTTGGCGCGAAACGGGACGCTATTTTTCTGGCTATCCAGATGCACCGACCAGTATTCCTGGCTGTTGAATTTTTCAATCTCCAGTTCGCGCTCAACGATGAGGCGTAGCGCGGGACTTTGCACGCGACCGGCAGATAAGCCGGGACGAATCTTGCGCCACAGTAGTGGAGAGAGATTAAAGCCAACGAGATAATCTAGCGCGCGACGTGCTTGCTGCGCATTAACCAGCGGCATTGCAATTTCACGTGGCTTAGAGACAGCTTCTTGAACCGCAGACTGGGTGATTTCATAAAACACCACGCGCTTCATTGGTTTACCCTTGAGTGCGCGCTTGGTTTTGAGTAGCTCGGAGATATGCCAGGCAATCGCCTCACCTTCTCTATCCGGGTCGGGTGCTAGCAGGATGTTGTCGGCTTCGGCAGCGGCTTTAGCAATGGCATCTACGTGCTTGCTGTTGCGCGAGATAACCTCATAATTCATCACATAATTATTTTCGGTATCCACTGCACCATTTTTTGGCACGAGATCACGCACATGACCGTAAGATGCGAGGACTTCATAGTCATTACCCAGATACTTTTTTAGTGTCTTGGCTTTAGCGGGGGACTCAACGATTAAAAGATTTTTTGCCATGACTGGACTTGATGCCCTCGTAAATTTTTAGTGTAATTGTGCCGAATCGGATGGAGTTAATAAGTCTTCGATAAGCATGGGATCCAAATCTTCATGCTGATTCCATAACACCATCAAGGCGATTAATTTTACTTTGTCCAATGATAAGTTTTCACGCCCTAAGGCAACCGCGCGATCAATAATCATTTCGCGCTCTACTGGCAATATCATTTTGCTGTGTTCCCAAAAAGAAATAAACCGCAAACCTTCCGAGCTGATGCGCTGCTGTTCAAGCGCGGCATAACAGCGTGAACCGCTCTGATTGATACTGGCAGGATATTCGTCCAGTGACAATTTGCGTAGACCGGAAAGCCATGCAACTGCCTGCGTAATATCTTCCTCTTCAAAACCCGCTGCACTTAACTTAATAGCGAGTTTGTCCGAGTCGGGATAACTCCCAGCATTAAAATAGCTCTCAAACAAATATATAAGAATGTCGAACATGTGGCCTCAATTATCTAATCTAAACAATACGTTGATAAAGGCCTCCGGGCAAAGTGGCAACGCGCCCATCCAATTCAAGTTGCAACAGAATGGCGGATAGTGCGGCTATCGTCAAGCCACTGCGTTGCGATAAGGTGTCTAAATCAAGGGGATCAAAACTTAAATGCTCAAATAGTTCATGTTCTGGCTGTGCTTGTGAAGATGCTTGGGCAGCGCTAAAACTGCTGCCAAGCTCTTCGAGAACATCTTGCGCACTCTCCACCAATTTTGCTCCCTGCTTTAGCAAAGCATGGCAACCCTTCGCTTGGGGTGAATGAATCGAACCGGGAATGGCAAATACTTCGCGCCCTTGTTCCAAAGCCATGCGGGCAGTAATAAGTGAGCCACTTTGCAGCGAAGCTTCAACGACCAGACATCCCAAACTTAAGCCGCTGATGATGCGATTGCGACGTGGGAAATTGGCTGGCAAGGGTGGGGTACCAAGCGGAAATTCGGAAATGATGACACCATTCTGAGCCAATTGATGTGCCAGCTCTCTATTTGCCGAGGGATAGACTTTATCCAACCCCGTTCCCACTACCGCAATACTGGAGGCTTGACCGCGTAGTCCGCCGAGATGCGCAGCGGCATCAATACCGTGCGCCATCCCGCTAACAATGCACAGCCCTGCGTCACTTGCCGCCTGCGCAAAGGCTTCCGCATTGCGCAGCCCCTGCGGAGAGGCATTACGACTGCCTACGACAGCGAGAGCAGCGGTGTTAAGCAATTCGACACGACCTTTGGCAAACAACAGAAAAGGTGGATCTGAAATATTTAGTAGCGCCTGTGGATAAGCTGCATCACCTACCGTCAGAATGCAATTAAGTGGATCAGCCAACCAGGCTTCGGTAATAGCGTGTGCTTCTTCGTCAACATCTTGTGCAATTTCTATTGCAATCGCGGATTTGACGATACGACTCAATTCCGAAATCGGAGCACTCAGCACGGCTTGTGGTGAGCCGAAAGCCTGCAATAAGCGTCGCAGGCCTTCATTTCCCAAGCCATTGATTCGGCTTAGGGTGAGCCATGCTGCTAGCGTCGCGTCGAGGGGCATTTACGGAGTTTGGGCTGTATCCATAAGTTCGACTGGCAAGCGTGTTTGCAAGACCAGCGCATAGGATACCTTGTTGAATATACGGAATACAAAAATCAAGCCGTAACGCACATCAGGGAGCGCAGTATCATGGCGGTTGAAAAATCCTCCGCCTTTTAGCACTTCCCCTTTTTGATACAAAGCTAGCACATGGCCGTTCTCCAGGCCATCGCGTCGTCCTTTGTTGATAGTGATAATGGCACTTTGACCCGCTTGCTCCACCCCGGCATAAATCGAAATCACCTTAGCTGCAATCTGCGTATCCGGTGCGTGCGGTGTATAGCTTGCGGCAAGCGCTTTAGCAGAAGTTGCTGGGGCTAAATAATCGCCCTTGGCAATCTCTGATACAGCTTCGGTGATTCTGACTGTACTGATGTTGGCAAATTTTTCTACGACCGCATCACCCAAATATTTAACCTCATCGCCAAGAAGCTCATCAGTATCAGGGTCGATGAATTTTTTGCTGGGGCGAAAAATCTGCCACTGTGTGCCTTTGTCTGCAGGCAGGTTTTTCACATAGGCAAGGTCATTGCTAGCCAATAATTCGCGATGCTCATAAGCTCCTATTATGCGCGGCGTAGTGGCTGCATCGTCACTTTCAAGCACTAAAGGCTTAGCCAAAAATGCTCTGATTTCGCTTAAAGGGATGGCAGAAATCAAGCCTCGATCACTGCGGACCTCACGAATAAGTGGGCTCAGTTTGACAATATCGCGTTTCTCAACTGGTACTGGTGGCAGTGGAGGGGGCATTTCACCTATATGCAATGTACCTGTTGCTCGATCTAAAACAATGACATCGCCGGGATATATCCAATGCGGATCATTGATGGAATCTTTGTTTAGTCCCCATATCTGCTGCCATTTCCAGGGGTCATTAAAAAATTGGGCTGAAATGTCCCACAGTGTGTCACCTTTAACTACAACATGCCGTTCTGGCGCATTTTCGCGGATCGTTAATTCGTCCGCAAAAGCGTGAATCGGCAAAAGAAGACAAATCAGCGATATAATCTTGCGCATGAAAACCCCAGCAAAGTAAATGAAATGCGGTGCGATGCTCGCACACACGTTTAAATTTTGCATCTAGACAATTAAATTAGCAAGCTTTTATGGCAATCCTACCTATACTTCAATATCCCGATGCGCGCTTAAATAAAGTCGCAAAAAAAGTCGAGACAATTACAGACGCTACCCGCAAGCTCATCTCAGACATGGCTGAAACCATGTATGCCGCTCCCGGTGTCGGCCTTGCAGCAACTCAAGTAGATGTTCATCAACGCATCATTGTGATTGATGTATCTGAGAATCATGACGATCTATTGGTGTTAATTAATCCAGAGATATTATCGAGCATCGGTGAAAATAAATTCGAGGAAGGGTGTTTGTCTGTTCCGGGAATTTATGACATGGTGCAGCGTGCGGAACAAGTTACCGTAAAGGCGCTAAATGCACGGGGAGAAGAATTTACTCTGGATGCAGAGGATCTTCTAGCAGTGTGTATTCAACATGAGATGGATCATTTGCTGGGCAAAGTCTTTGTCGAATATCTATCGTCTCTCAAACAGGTACGCATTCGCAATAAATTAAAAAAACGTCTGCGTGAAACTCTCTGATGGGAATATCTTGAAAATCATTTTTGCGGGAACCCCCCATTTTGCGGCACAAGCTTTACTGGCACTACTGGAAAGCAAGTACGAAATTGTCGCCGTATTAACACAGCCGGATCGCCCGGCTGGGCGGGGCATGCAACTTAAACCCAGTCCCGTAAAGCAACTTGCCTTGCAGCGCGGATTGACGGTTATGCAGCCTAAGTCACTCAAAGATGCTGAAATTCAGCAGCAATTAGCGACTTATCAAGCTGACGTAATGGTTGTTGCTGCCTACGGTTTAATCTTGCCGCAAGCGGTTCTGGATGGCCCCCGATTCGGTTGCCTGAATATACATGCGTCTTTGTTGCCACGTTGGCGTGGGGCGGCCCCTATTCAACGCGCAATTTTAGCGGGCGACGAACAGACCGGCATTACCATCATGCAAATGGATGCCGGTTTAGATACCGGCAATATGCTGCTCGAAAAGTCCTGTCTTATTACTAGCCAGGACACGGCGGAGAGCCTGCATGACAAGTTGTCGTCATTAGGTGCAGAAGCAATTGCCGAAGTGTTGCCATTGTTAGAGCAGGGCAAGCTCAATCCTGTCCAACAAGACAATGCGCTGACAAACTATGCTGCCAAGCTGAGCAAAGAGGAAGCGCAACTGGACTGGACTCGCTCTGCCACCGAACTTAATCGTGCCGTGCGTGGCTACAATCCATTTCCCGGTGCAAGTTCTAATATCAACGACACGCCAATCAGAATCTGGCAGGCAAATGTTCATACCGGCATTTCAGGCAAACCAGGAGAAGTGCTAATGATTGAGAAAGATATACTTGTGGTGGCTTGCGGCACGGATGCGCTAAGCCTCGAGAAATTACAAAGACCTAATGCAAAAGCACTGCCTGTCGCACAGTTTTTGCAAGGTTTTCATATTACAGCGGGTGACCGTTTCGTGACGAAATAATGGATACTATTCAGCTACTCGCAGCGCATATCATTGCTCAGGTATTTGCTGGGCGTAATTTAAATCAGGTCTTGAATGAGGCCTTGCACAGTCATGCCTCATTTTCTCCGCAAGAGCGGGGTGCATTACAAGATTTGTGTTACGGCACGCTACGTTTCCATGGGCAACTAAGCAAGATGCTGGATGCCTTATTGAGTAAGCCACTACAAGATGAAAGCTTGCGTGATTTGCTGTTGATCGCCTTATATCAACTACAGTACAGCAAAGCGGCAAGCCACGCGATCGTCGACCATGCAGTGCAGGCAACAAAGAAAATTAATCCACCGGCTAGTGGACTGGTCAATGCGGTCTTGCGCAATTTTTTACGCAAACAGCCAGAATTATTAAAGCTCGCATCGAAGACGGATGAAGGTCGCTATTCTTACCCTCAATGGTGGGTTACAGCAGTGAAAAAGCAATATGGCGAACAGGCAGATGCTGTGTTGGTGGCCGGAAACAATCACCCGCCAATGACTTTGCGAGTGAATACGCGACGCGGGTCTGCGCAACAATATGTGGAGCAATTAAAGACACAAGATATTGCGGCGCAATTGATTCCGCCTCAGGCCATACTGCTAGAAAACCCACAAGCGGTAGATAAATTACCAGGATTTTTTGACGGAATGGTATCAGTGCAGGATGCGGGGGCGCAATTCGCCGCCAGCTTGCTGGATGTGCATGACGGTATGCGAGTATTGGACGTGTGCGCAGCACCCGGTGGCAAGAGTGCGCATTTCTTGGAGTTGCACAATATTGAGCTGCTCGCTGTAGATAAAGACGAGCTGCGCTTAGAACGCGTGCAAGAAAATTTACAGCGCCTAGAGCTAGAGGCCAAACTGTTATGTGGAGATGCGGCATATCCAGAGGACTGGTGGGACGGCAAGCCATTCGAGAGAATACTGGCCGACGTGCCCTGTTCAGCATCTGGCGTTGTGCGCCGGCATCCTGATATTAAATGGTTGCGCCGACCTTCTGATATCGAAAGCTTTGCAAAGCAGCAACAACAGATACTGCAAGCGTTATGGCCACTCTTGGCAGTAGATGGCAAATTGCTCTATGCGACTTGCTCAGTTTTCGCCCGTGAAAATCAACAAGTCATTGATTCGTTCTTGTCGCAGCATAAAAATGCACAACAAGTTACTATCTCAGCGCATGACTTAAATAAGGGGCAATTTCTGCCCAACGATGAGCACGACGGTTTCTTTTATGCGTTGCTGCACAAAAACTCTTAATATTCTCTTCAAGCTAGTCACATTGCTATGCTTGTGTGTTTGCACATCTGTTGCAAATGCACAGGGCATAGACGTCATTAAAGCAAAAACGCGAGCTGTTGATAATGGCTATGAAATCTATGCGGATTTTAAGATTAATTTGCCGCCTTCCGTGGCAGAGGCTCTAACACGCGGTGTTACGTTGAATTTCTACAGTGAGTTAACAATCACCCGCTCACGCTGGTATTGGTTGGATACGACAGTCAGTCAAAATGAGGAAAATACAAAATTATTCTACAATGCATTGACGCGCCAATATCGCATTTCGCGGGGCTCGCTATTTCAGAGTTTTTCAAGCTTAAACAGCGCATTGCAGGTGCTCGGCCATCGAATTTCCCCCCCCGTAGCTGCATCAGCGCTGACTAATGGCAGTGGTTATATTGCAAGATTCGTTCAAGGCGAAGTCACCTACACCGCTTTTGCGCAAATGCGCTTGGATACATCTCTGCTTCCTAAGCCCTTGCAGGTAAGCGCGCTGACAGATAGTGATTGGAATCTGGAGTCTGAAAAACACAGCTGGCCTATAAAAGTAATTATGCCTAGCCCTGAAAAAACAGCAGAGCCTGAAAAGGTCACTGAGGATACTGAAAAGGCAGCTGTTACTCCCGAAGAAGCAACTGTTATTCCTGAAGAGGCTCCGCAGCCGTGAAATATCTAATTATTATTTGCGGGCTAGCCGGAATGGGATTGCTGTACGTGCTATCAAGTGCGAGTGCCAATACAGCCCTTTTTTCGCACAATTATTCCAGCTTATTAATCTTGACCGCTGGGTTAGCGCTGGGTTTATGCGTATTAGTTGGCTACCAATTATATCAATTACGCATCAAGCTAAAAAATCAGGTATTTGGTGCAAAACTGATGTTGCGCCTGACGATATTTTTTTCGTTGATTGCTATATTACCAGGCTTGTTGATGTACGCCGTATCAGTGCAATTTCTCGGTAAAAGTATCGAGTCATGGTTTGATATTCGTGTTGAAAAAGCGCTAGAGGGAGGGTTAAATCTAGGCCGCAATTCACTTGAGTCTGGGCTTAAGGATTTGGGTAAAAAAAGTCAGTTATTATCTATGATTCTGGCTCAGCAAGCTCCCCAGCGCTATGGGGCCACCTTGCGGCGATTAGTTGATAAAACCGAGTTTCAGGAAGCCACTGTCTTCAGTTTAAAAGGCCAGTCCCTAGTCTCGACTGGCAAAAAAAATCGCAGCACACAAACCCTTCCTGATTCACAGATGCTGCATGACGCAGTAAGTCAGGGCATGTTCAGCCTAGTAGATGCCACACCAGACAATCGTCTAATTCTACGCGTGCTGCTCCCGATAAACAGCACTTACTCGAGAGGACCGCAAAGAATCTTACAGTTGATTGAACCGGTCCCCAAACAGTTCTCAGAAGACGCGGAAACAGTTCAGTCTGTATATCGCGATTATCAAGAGCTGACACTATCCCGTTTGGGTTTGAAACGCTTGTACGGCATTACACTTACCTTGTCCTTGCTAATCGTGTTGCTTAGTGCAGTATCCGCCGCTTTTTTTCTGAGCGTGCGTTTAAGCTCACCTTTGGCAGCACTAGCGGAGGGCACTCGAGCTGTAGCACAGGGCAATTTCTCAGGAAGCTATCCGGTGCAAAGCAGCGACGAAATAGGCGCACTGACCGGCTTGTTCAATCAAATGACGGCGCAACTCGCCGATGCAAAGCAACTCAGCGAGCAGCAGCAGAGTCAGGTAGAAAATGCGAAAGCTTATTTGGAAAGTATTTTGACGCACTTATCCTCGGGTGTGGTGGTGCTGGATGAACAATTTAGGCTACGTCTTGTCAATGCTAGTGCAGAGCAAATATTGGGAATCCCTCTGCGCAACATGAGCGGAATGGCCTTGACTGAAATTGTTACCGCTCACGTTTTACTGCGCTCATTCGCAGAGGTGGTGATGGCCGCAGCAGAGTCTCAAGGAAATGAATGGCAAAGACAAATCGAAAGACTGAGCAAAAATGGCAATCAGATGCTGTTGCTGCACGGCACCCGTTTGACCACCGCAATGGACAGCGGTTACGTGATCGTTTTTGACGATATTACGCATTTGCTACAAGCGGAACGTCAAGCGGCATGGGGTGAAGTGGCGCGCAGGTTGGCGCATGAAATAAAAAACCCTCTCACACCCATTCAATTGTCGGCTGAACGTTTGCAGCACAAATTGAGCGCGAAGCTCGAAGAGAATGATACAAAGCTATTGCAGCGAGCGACCCAAACCATTGTCAGCCAAGTGGCCGCTTTAAAAAATATGGTGGCAGATTTTGCAGATTATGCGCGCGCTCCTGCCCCCAAATTAACATTGCTAGATATGCATCAATTGTTAAATGAAGTCATGGGGCTATATGAAGCGAACAGCAGTCCTATCACATTGCGACTAGGCGCTACAAATACATTGCTAAATGGAGATGGGACTAGATTACGTCAGGTTGTGCATAACCTGTTACATAACGCACATGATGCCTTGCAACACGTAGAGCATCCACAGATAGTTTTATCCACAGCAAGTGTTCGCAACGAATTTCATTTGATGGTGAGTGACAACGGTAGCGGCATTCAAGAACAAGTTATGTCTCGTATCTTCGAGCCCTATATGACAACAAAATCTAGCGGCACAGGATTGGGATTACCCATTGTGAAAAAAATTGTTGAGGAACATGGCGGCAAAATTAGTATAGAAAATAAAACATCGGGTGGCACGCAAGTAATAGTCAGTTTGCCGCTGGCTTTAGAAACGGAGGTGGCATAGTGTCAAACAAAGAAATACTGGTAGTAGATGATGAGATCGGGATACGAGAATTGCTTTCAGAGATCCTGTTTGATGAGGGATATCGTGTGCATTTAGCAGAAAATGCAGCGCAAGCAAGGGCATTTCGTTTAAACCGCGCCCCAGATTTGGTGTTGTTGGACATTTGGATGCCGGATACTGACGGCCTTGCCTTGCTCAAAGAGTGGGCCTCAAATAAATTGCTTACCATGCCGGTAGTGATGATGTCAGGTCACGGAACTATAGAAACTGCATTGGAAGCAACGCGTGTGGGAGCAATAGACTTCCTAGAAAAGCCAATTGCGCTGCAAAAACTGTTACGGACTGTCCAGAAGTCCATGCAACAAGGCATGCCACCGTTGTCGACCAGCTTGGCAGAAAAAATAGATTCTCCCGATATAGAGGGCATGGTAACAGTCCCTATGCCCTTGGATCTGCCATTGCGTGAGGCGCGAGAATATTTTGATGGCGTATACTTCAATCACCAGATGAGGAAGGAAAATGGCAACATTACCCGTCTAGCGGAAAAGGTTGGGATTGAGCGTACGCATCTTTATCGGAAGCTAAAACAGTTGGGAATCAAGCCATTCAAAAAAAATGCGGAGGATTTAGTTTAATGGTTTACACATCGTTTCAATGCCATTGTTGCCCTAAGCAAGCCGCTGCGGCATAATTAGAGTTCTTTGGCATGAAAACTTAATTAAAAATTCAGGATGTTACTTAGGAGGCTGTAAATGGCTGTGGCGCGAAATGTAAAACCCCCCAAATTCAATGATGTGACTGGCGCGATTCGCGCACTTGCGATGGATGCCGTGCAGAAGGCGAAGTCCGGTCATCCGGGCGCGCCTATGGGCATGGCGGAAATAGCTGAAGTGCTATGGAACCACCATTTGCGTCACAACCCAACTAATCCAAAATGGGCAGATAGAGATCGTTTTGTGCAATCGAACGGTCACGGCTCCATGTTGATTTACGCCTTGTTGCATTTGACAGGCTACGACCTGCCGATGGACGAGCTAAAGCGTTTCCGTCAGATGCACTCCAAAACTCCGGGACACCCTGAGTACGGTTACACCGTTGGCGTTGAAACAACTACAGGCCCACTGGGTCAAGGCATTACCAACGGCGTTGGTATGGCGATGGCTGAGAAGCTGTTGGCAAATGAATTCAACAAGCCAGGACATGAAATCGTTGATCACCGTACCTACGTGTTTATGGGTGACGGTTGCATGATGGAAGGTATCTCACATGAAGCCTGCGCACTTGCTGGAACATGGGGCTTGGGCAAGCTAACTGCATTCTGGGATGACAACGATATTTCTATCGACGGTCATGTTGGCGGTTGGTTCACAGACAATACACCTAAACGCTTCGAGGCTTACGGCTGGCATGTTATCGCTGACGTTGAAGGTCACGATTCAGATGCAATCAATGCCGCAATCGAAGCTGCTAAAGCAGTAACTGACAAGCCTACATTGATTTGCTGCAAGACAGTGATTGGTGCTGGTTCACCGAACAAAGAAGGCACCCACGATGTGCACGGTGCGGCACTAGGCGATGTTGAAATCGCAGCAACCCGCGCTCGTATTGGCTGGAATTACCCTCCGTTTGAAATTCCTGAGCACGTTTATCAAGCATGGGATGCTAAAGCCAAGGGTCAAGATTTGGAAACACTCTGGAATAATAAATTTGCCGAGTACACCAAGGTATTTCCTAAAGAGTCCGCAGAATTTCTACGTCGCACGAATGGCGATCTACCAGATAACTGGACTGAATTCGCTGCAGCAGCGCTTGAGCAAGTCAATGCCAAGGCAGAAACAATTGCTACTCGTAAAGCGTCACAAAATGCAATCAATGCACTAGTTCCTGCGCTACCCGAATTCTTGGGCGGCTCTGCTGACTTGACTGGCTCTAACCTGACAAACTGGGTTGGTGCTAAGCATGTGCATGGCAAAGAGCCTGGCAACTACATCAGCTACGGTGTGCGTGAATTCGGCATGTCTCACATCATGAATGGTATGGCACTGCACGGTGGACTTATGCCTTTCGGTGGCACTTTCTTGATGTTCTCTGAATATGCCCGCAATGCTTTGCGTATGTCTGCATTGATGAAGCAACGTGTGATCTATGTATTCACTCATGACTCTATCGGTCTGGGTGAAGATGGCCCGACTCACCAGCCAGTCGAGCAAACCACAACGCTGCGCTTTATTCCAAATATGGACACATGGCGCCCTTGTGACACCGTTGAGTCAATGTCATCTTGGATTAATGCGGTAGAGCGCAGAGATGGCCCATCTTCTTTGATTTTCAGCCGTCAGAATCTGGCATTCCAAACGCGTGATGCAACGCAGATCGCCAATATTCGCAGAGGTGGCTACGTGCTATCCGAAGCGGCAGGCGGTAAAGCACAAGGCATTATCATCGCGACTGGCTCAGAGGTTGATTTGGCTATGCAAGCACAAACAGCACTAGCCGCCGAAGGTGTTAACGTTCGCGTGGTGTCTATGCCTTCTACTAACGTGTTTGACCGTCAAGATCAAGCATACCAAGATAGCGTATTGCCTAAAGGTATTAAGCGCGTTGCTGTTGAAGCCGGTGTGACTGGCCTCTGGTATAAATACGTTGGACTCGAAGGCGCAGTGATTGGTATGGATTGCTTCGGCGAATCTGCTCCTGCACCAGAGTTGTTCAAGCACTTCGGCTTCACTGTAGAAAATATTGTTAACACAATGAAAAAAGTGATTGCATAAGCACCCAAAGAGAAAACAAGTTGTGTAGAACATAATTTATGCTCTACACAACTCTCGCTATAAAAACAGCTAGGTGCATAAAAGTTTTTAATTAGTTATCAGGAGAGAAAAATGGCAATTAAAGTAGGTATCAACGGATTCGGTCGTATCGGGCGCATGGTGTTTCGCGCTGCAAGTAAAGATTTTCCTGAAATCGAAGTCGTAGCCATTAATGATTTGCTAGAGCCAGACTATCTGGCATACATGCTGAAGTATGATTCTGTACACGGACGCTTTAACGGTGACGTTGCTGTTGATGGAAGCAATCTAGTTGTAAATGGCAAAAACATTCGCCTGACTGCAGAAAGAGATCCTGCAAATTTGAAGTGGAATGAAGCTGGCGTAGACATCGTTATCGAATGTACAGGATTCTTCCTGACTAAGGATACTTGCCAGAAGCATATCGACGCAGGTGCAAAGAAAGTAATTCAATCCGCACCAAGCAAAGATGACACACCAATGTTTGTATATGGCGTGAATCACGATAAATACCAAGGCGAGGCAATTGTTTCTGCTGCGTCCTGCACCACCAATGCTTTGGCACCAGTTGCTAAAGTATTGAATGACACATTTGGCATCAAGCGTGGCTTGATGACAACCGTACACGCAGCGACAGCAACACAAAAAACTGTTGACGGCCCATCTAACAAAGATTGGCGTGGTGGTCGTGGCATTCTGGAAAATATTATTCCTTCCTCTACAGGCGCAGCCAAGGCAGTTGGTATCGTAATCCCTGAGTTGAACAAGAAACTTACCGGTATGGCATTCCGTGTGCCAACTTCAGATGTATCAGTGGTTGACTTAACCGTTGAGCTAAACAAAGAGACTACCTACGCTGAAATCGTTGCTACTATGAAGGCTGCTTCCGAGAGTGGCCCACTGCAAGGTGTGCTGGGCTTCACTGACGAAAAAGTGGTTTCAACCGATTTCCGTGGCTATACAGCACCATCAGTATTTGATGCTGGCGCTGGCATTCAACTCGATCCAACCTTCGTTAAGGTAGTGGCTTGGTATGACAACGAATACGGTTACACATGCAACTTGATGCGTATGGTTCGCCACATCGCTAAGTAATCCAAAGTAACTAGGGCTGGCGGTGCTAGCCCTTTTTAGTCACTCAAAGGAAAAAACATGTCTGTAATTAAAATGACCGATCTGGCGCTACAAGGTAAGCGCGTACTGATCCGTTCTGATCTCAATGTACCTGTCAAAGATGGCAAGGTGACCTCCGATGCACGTATCACTGCATCTATGGCAACTATCAATGCGGCACTAGCAGCTGGCGCACGCGTTATGGTTACTTCCCATCTAGGCCGTCCTGAAGAAGGTGTGTATTCGGAAGAGAATTCACTACAGCCAGTGGCTGATGTCATCTCTGCGAAGCTTGGCAAGACTGTGCGCCTCATCAAAGATTGGGTAGATGGTAGTTTTGAAGTTGCCGAAGGTGAATTAGTGCTATTGGAAAACTGCCGCTTCAACAAGGGCGAGAAGAAGAGTCTTGATGAGACCGCCAAGAAATACGCAGCGCTATGCGATGTATTTGTGATGGATGCATTCGGTACGGCACACCGTGCTGAAGCATCAACACACGGCGTTGCAAAGTTTGCCCCAGTTGCCGCCGCAGGGATTTTACTCACACAAGAGTTAGAAGCCTTGACCAAAGCCTTGCTCAGCCCAGCTCGCCCGATGGTTGCTATCGTTGGCGGTTCAAAAGTCTCCACCAAGCTGACCGTATTAGAATCTTTGTCTGAGAAATGCGAACAGCTTGTAGTAGGTGGTGGTATTGCGAACACCTTCCTCAAGGCTGCTGGTAAAAATGTCGGTAAGTCACTATGCGAAGATGACCTAGTGCCAACGGCACAAGCATTGATGGAAAAAATGACAGCTCGTGGGGCGACAATCCCCATCGCAGTTGATGTTGTCGTGGGTAAGAAATTTGACGCTAACGAAGTGGCGGTTCTAAAAGATGCCGCTGATGTAGCTGACGACGAAATGATCTTCGACATTGGTCCGAAGTCTGCACAAGAACTTGCCGACATCATCATGAAGGCTGGAACAGTCGTATGGAATGGCCCTGTTGGGGTATTCGAGTTTGATCAGTTCGGTGAAGGCACTAAAACCATCGCAAATGCTATCGCTGAAACCAAGGCATTCACCTTGGCAGGCGGTGGCGATACTATCGCAGCAATTCAGAAATACGACATTTTCGATAAAGTGTCGTATATCTCGACCGCTGGCGGCGCATTCTTAGAGTTTCTCGAAGGAAAAACGTTACCCGCAGTTGAAATTCTGGAACAACGTGCTGCAAAACAATAACTATTAGGAAATCATGCTGCGTAGAACAAAAATTGTTGCAACCTTAGGTCCGGCAACTAACGATCAAAAGTCGTTAGAGGCGATCATCCACGCCGGTGTAGATGTCGTGCGTATGAATTTTTCACACGGCAGCGCTCAGGATCATGTGAAGCGTGCTGAAATCGTGCGCGCCGCCGCCGCCGCCACCGGACGAACTGTAGGTATTCTTGCTGACTTACAGGGCCCTAAAATTCGGGTACGCAAGTTTGAAAATGACAAGATCATTTTGAATCCCGGCAATAAGTTTGTGTTAGATGCAGAATGGAGTGCTCTAGGTACTCAGGAATGCGTCGGCTTGGACTACAAAGAACTACCTAATGATGTAGTCACAGGCGATGTTCTATTGTTGAACGACGGGATGCTGGAATTTACAGTAACCGAAGTCAGTGGCTCCAAGGTTATATGTGTAGTAGTGCGCGGTGGCGTATTGTCCAACAACAAGGGCATAAATCGTAAAGGCGGTGGACTGACTGCACCAGCACTGACCGACAAGGATAAGGAAGACATCAAAACAGCCGCACTGATTGGTGCTGACTATTTGGCAATTTCATTCCCTCGATCAGCTGATGACATGCATTTGGCTCGTGACTTAATGCACGCGGCGGGTGGCAAAAGCTTGTTGATGGCTAAAATTGAACGTGCTGAAGCAATTCCTGTGCTGGCCGAGATTATCGAAGCATCTGATGCAATTATGGTAGCGCGCGGCGATTTGTCGGTAGAAGTCGGTGATGCTGCCGTGCCAGGCTTGCAGAAGAAGATGATTAAGATGGCACGAGCACACAACAAATTGGTGATTACCGCTACGCAAATGATGGAATCCATGATTACCAATCCGATTCCAACACGTGCGGAAGTATCGGACGTTGCCAACGCAGTATTGGATGGCACAGATGCAGTAATGCTGTCAGCAGAAACAGCGGTTGGTGACTATCCAGTTGAAACTATTGATGCCATGGTGCGCATTTGTAAGCAGGCAGAGAAAGAATTGGAAGGAGGTGAAGTTGATCGTCGTCTTGAACACAATAAATTCAATCGCATAGATCAATCAATCGCTATGTCAGCCTTGTATGCCGCATCACACTTCAAGGTAAAAGCGATCGTTGCTTTAACACAGTCCGGTTCCACCGCATTGTGGATGTCGCGTTTAAATGCAGGCGTTCCGATCTTCGCATTGACACCCACCGAAGGAACCTTGAGCAAGGTGACTTTATTTAGCGGCGTTCACCCCATATCGTTTAAGCCTTCATCACAAGATCCTCGTTCAACATTGATAGATGCCGAGAATACCTTGCTGAGCCGAGGCGTTGTAAATGATGGCGACCTGATCGTAATGACTATAGGTGAGGCAATTGGCGAAAGTGGGCATACCAACACGATGAAAATTGTGTGCATCGGCGATCATCGCAAATAATAAATACGCCGCGACACGAAGCGTAAATAGTTATCGAATAATTTTGATTAATTAGTAAGGAGAAAGAAAATGGCACTAGTATCGTTACGTCAACTACTCGACCATGCAGCTGAGCATAGCTATGGCTTACCTGCATTCAACGTCAACAATCTGGAGCAAGTTAAAGCAATTATGGAAGCGGCTGATGAATGCAACAGTCCCGTAATCATGCAAGGTTCCGCTGGTGCGCGTAAATACGCTGGCGAACCTTTCTTGCGCCACCTGATTGAGGCGGCAGTGGAAATGTATCCGCACATCCCAGTTGTGATGCACCAAGATCACGGTGCATCACCTGCTGTATGTATCAACGCTATCAAATCAGGCTTTTCTAGTGTAATGATGGACGGCTCACTGATGGCCGATGCCAAGACACCTGCAAGTTTTGCATACAACGTTGATGTCACTCGCAACGTGGTAGAAATGTCACATGCAGTCGGTGTATCAGTTGAAGGTGAATTAGGTTGCCTAGGTTCTCTTGAGTCTGGTCAAGGTGAAAAGGAAGATGGACATGGTGCTGAAGGTGTTTTGAGCCACGATCAACTGTTGACCGATCCAGATGAAGCCGCTGAATTCGTTAAATTGACCCAAGTGGATGCTCTAGCTATCGCTATCGGCACCTCACACGGCGCATATAAGTTTACTAAACCACCTACAGGTGACACCCTGGCAATCGGCCGTATCAAAGAAATTCACGCTCGTATTCCTAACACTCACCTTGTTATGCACGGTTCTTCTTCAGTGCCTCAAGAGTGGTTGGCGATCATCAATGAATTCGGTGGTGCGATGCCACAAACTTACGGCGTACCCGTAGAAGAGATCATTGAGGGTATCAAGCACGGTGTGCGTAAAGTTAATATCGACACTGACTTGCGTATGGCCTCTACAGGCGCAACACGTCGCTATCTGGCGAACAACCCTAAGAACTTCGACCCGCGTAAGTTTTTGACAGAAACAACTATCGCGATGAAGGGTATTTGCAAATCACGTTTCGAAGCATTTGGAAGCGCTGGCCAAGCAGGCAAGATCCAACCTATCGCTTTGGATGCAATGGCAATGCGTTATATTAAAGGCGAGCTAAACGCTATCGTTAAGTAATTACGGCGAAGCTCGAAACAAAAAGGCGACCCAAGGGTCGCCTTTTTGTTTGCCCATTAAAACCGTAGTTGCACCACACAGAGTAAAAACAACAGCATTCTCCGCTTTGCTGGCTCACCCAAGAGTGAAGGTTGTTGAGGTTTTGTTTTCTCTGTGTCTCTGTGGTGAGATTTTTAGGTTGATCCTAAAAACCTCAATTCTATCCGCAGATTTCGCAGATTTCGCAGATTTCGCAGATTTCGCAGATTTCGCAGATTAACGCAGATTAACGCAGATTAACGCAGATTTTCAAGCTGTTAATCGCAGAGAGTGCACCACCTTAAAGGTACACAAAAGTATGGAGGTAAAGGTTTGATTTAATCCGCGTTAATCTGCGCAATCTGCGGACAACAGCTTTTTTGAAGTTGATACGATCCGCAATTAGCAATACAAACTATGACTAACCATTCGCCCCATACATCATACGTTTTGCTACAAAACGTTTTGCCAGTGGGATACGGTTCAAGATAGATAACGCCAATCCGCGTCCTTTGTTCAACATCGGCAGTTCATTTGAAAACACGCGTACTAGTCCATCTGTAAAGCTGATACCCGCATTGCGGTCGATGAAGCGCGCCTTGCGGTAGTCTGCAAGCATGCTCGCAGAACCAAGCTGCTCAGTTTGAGTACGTAAAATCAGGCGAGCTAGCTCCCAAGCATCCCGCAACCCCATATTGAAACCCTGCCCTGCAACCGGATGTAAAGTTTGCGCAGCATTGCCAATCAGAGCGGTGTGGGGAAAAGTAGTATCAGGTGCACGCTTGAGACGCAGAGGAAAGCTGCTACGTAATCCGACGGTAGTAAATTCACCTACAGTGTCACCAAAATGACGGAATATCTCAGCCAAAAATGTAGCATCGTCCCATTGCAGCATCGTTTGAGCTTGTTCGTGAGTTGCAGTCCAAACGATTTCATAGCCGTCTTTATAGGGTAGCAATGCAAATGGGCCTTGCGCAGTAAAGTGCTCAAAGGCCGTATTGCTCAAGGGAGCTCTGCAACTAACGTGTGCGATGACAGCACTTTGTCCGTAATCGCTAACTTTAGGAGGGTGGCTTATTTCCAGCAGCTTGCCGCCATCCGCCACAACAGCAAGACGTGCGATGAGCTGGTGTTCGACTCCCTCATGCTGATAGCTGAGCTGCGCACTATCTGCAAAATTATCCAGGCGACTCACTAGCGCGCATTCCAAATAAGTAACATCTGTAAGCAGTAAGGCCTGATGCAATGAATTTTGCAAGGCTGGATAAGGCAGCACATAGCCTAACTCTGGCACTTGTAGCTCATCCGCGTGCAGCATTGTTTGGGCGGAACTGTCTTTCTGCGAAACGCGAATAGTTTTAATGCCTGACACAGGCTCAATGTGCTTCCATACACCAAGTTTATCGAGCAATAAACGACTGCCGTATGACAAAGCCAATGCGCGCGGGTCAGCACTCTGCTCTGCTGCTTTACGCGCTTCCAGCACAACGATATTCAAACCGCTATCGCGCAATGTCAAGGCCAAAGCACTGCCTACTGGGCCACCACCAATGATTGCGATATCACAGTTATTCATAGCGCCCCCGAAGTAATACGGAACTGTGACATACGAGCGATAAATTGACTAGCGAAAGGCTTCATTTTCGCATCAGTTCTTCAATTTCAACCACTGTCTTAGGTGCAGCTCGGCTAAGCACTTCGTGCCCATCGGCAGTAATTAATATATCGTCCTCAATGCGAATACCGATATTCCAAAGTTGAGGCGCTAGATTATCGGCGGGACGAATGTAACACCCCGGTTCAACAGTAAGCGTCATGCCTGCTTCCAGGGTTCGCCATTGATCACCTATTTTATATTCGCCGACATCATGCACATCCATGCCCAACCAATGCCCAGTACGGTGCATATAGAACTGCTTATAACTTTCTGTCTCAAGCACCTCATCAAGCGATCCCTTACATAGCTTGAGGTCGATAAAGCCCTGGGACAATACGCGTAGCGCAGCCTCATGCGGGGCGTTCCAAGACATGCCAGGAGTTGCAACTGCGATAGCCGCAATCTGTGCGGCAAGCACAATCTCATAAACATCTTTTTGCGCGGGGCTAAATTTGCCATTTACCGGAAAAGTACGCGTAATGTCGGACGCATAGCTGTTAAATTCACAACCAGCATCAATAAGCAAGAGGTCACCATCGTTAAGGCGCGCATTGTTGCCTACATAATGCAGAGTGCAAGCATTGCCACCCCCCGCAACAATACTGGTGTAGGCCGCTTGACGCGCACCGTGCCTACAAAACTCGTGTAGGAACTCAGCTTCTACTTCATATTCAAATTTGTCCGGAGAAGTAAAACGCATAGCACGACGATGTGCGCCACAGGAAATCTCCGCCGCACGTCGCATAAGAGCAATCTCGTGCACATCTTTGATTAAGCGCATTTCGTTGAGGGGTTCACGCACATCACGAATTGCGTTCGGCGCAGCAACACCGCTACGAGATTGCGCTTTAACTGATTCGCGCAGCTTTATGATGCGTGTATCCCAGGCCAAGTCCGCGCCTATAGGATAAAACAAGGTTGGCTGGTTGCCGATTAACTCATTAAGTTTCTCATCCATCTGAGAGATGGGATACGCGACATCAAAATTAAATTTCTCACGTGCCGTATCTGGGCCAAAGCGGAATCCATCCCAAACTTCACGTTCGGCATTCTTTTCGCGGCAAAATAAAATACTTTGTGGCATATCTCCCGCGATCAACACCAACACCGCTTCCGGCTCAGCAAAGCCCGTTAGGTAATAAAAGTGACTGTCGTGGCGATAGTCGTAATGAGCATCTGCATTGCGGGCCACCTCGGGTGAAGTTGAAATGATGGCAATGCCATGCTGCATTTTGTTTTGCAAGCGTTGGCGGCGTTCAGCGTAGTGAGAAAAATTATTCATAGGAGGCATTCTGCGATGCGTACAGCATCTTGTCGAGGTCATTAAGGCGTTGCGGGGTGCCAATATCAAACCAGATACCCTGGTGGCGCTCTCCTCTGGCTTTGTCTTTGGCAATCTGCTTGCGCAGCAAGGGAGCAAGCGGCGCTGCTTTGCCACACACGATATCAGCAAATACAGCAGGCTTATAAATGCCGATGCCGCTAAACGTTAGCAGGGGATAATCGGGGCTTGGCATTCTGGACTCAGGGATAACACGCTCATTTAATAATGCGAAATCCCCCTTGAGGTGCTGAATAGGATTATCCACCAACAGCAAATGTATGTTGTCCTCACTGCGTTGCAATTGCTTGGCAAGTGCAGTTAAGCGTGTAAAGTCATAGTCACAATACACGTCACCGTTGACGACGGCAAATGGCTCATCACCCAGCAGCGGCAAAGCAAAAGCAATCCCGCCCGCCGTTTCCAGAGCATCCCCTTCGTCGGAATACTGGATAGATGCCCCAAACTGTTTACCATCTCCCAAGGTTTGCTCTATCTGCGTGCCCAGATGAGCATGATTAATGACGAGATCAGTAATGCCAGCGCTAACCATTCGTTCGATATGCCACACGATTAGTGGCTTTCCACCGACAGCCAACAAAGGTTTAGGGGTGTGGTCAGTTAGTGGACGCATACGTTCACCACGCCCTGCGGCGAGAATCATTACGCGCATAAAATTATTTTTCCCACGTTTTCTCCATCACCACAAGCGTGAATCAGAGAAATATTGCTCATTAAAATGTATAGCCATCTTGTACTCCTTGCGGCTCTAACTCTAAAAATAAATTATGCAGCGGTTTGAGATCAATGTAGCGTGCGCAGGCACGGCGCAAATAATGCATGACCAGCGGCATGTCCTTCAAGTAAGCATCCTTGCCATCTCTATGACATAGGCGGGCAAAAATACCGAGTATCTTAAGGTGACGTTGCACGCCCATCATTTCGTAGTCACGATAAAAATCACCAAAATCAGCGTGCATAGGCAGTCCAGCGTTACGCGCTTTATCCCAGTAGCGAATAAGCCAGTCCATGATTTCATCTTCTTCCCAGCAGATGTATGCATCCTTAAACAACGAAGCTAGGTCATAAGTGATCGGCCCATAAACTGCATCTTGAAAGTCAATAATGCCGGGATTCGGCTCACTCGTCATGAGATTTCTAGAATGAAAATCACGATGAACATAAACACAAGGCTGGGCGAGGTTGTTAGCAACAATGCGCACAAAAACTTCTTCTAGCTTGGCGGTTTGTTTATCCGTAAGCGTTACACCTAGATGCTTGGAGATGTACCAATCAGGGAATAGATTCAACTCACGGCGCAACAGTGCCTCGTCGTAAATAGGCAAGTCATCGGGCTTAGAAGCAAGTTGTATCTTAATGAGAGCGTCAGTCGCAGAGGTATATAGTTGGCGTACATTATCCGCATTAAGCACTTGTAAATAAGTACTATTGCCAAGATCTGAGAGCAGCAAAAACCCTTGTTCAAGATCTTGCGCATAGACTTCTGGCACATGCACACCTGCATCCTTGAACAACTTTCCAACGTGCAAAAAAGGCTTACAGTCTTCTTGTTCAGGAGGGGCATCCATTACTATATACACGCGATCAGAGAAGGTCGCTCGAAAATAACGGCGGAAGCTTGCATCCGCAGAAGCGGGTGCAATAGTGAAGTTTTCATTGGGAAAAAGGCTAGAAAGCCACTTAGTTAACTGCTCTTTACGTTGCATGCGTTTGCCTTAATAGTGTTTTTGTGCGATTTTAGCATCTTAATTTATCTGCTCTGCATCATGCGTTTTTGCTTTTACCCTGTTTTCCTTCTCGGACTCGGCCTGATTTCGCCGCATTGCAATGCGGCCGAACCGCTATCGCCTGCAAGTACAATCGGCGCAGCCAGTGCAGTTAACCCCGTCAGTGCCAACGCCCCCAAACAGACTATCTACATAGATGCGCAAGAAATAAAGGGCACAAAAGAGGCGGGTACAGAAGCTCAGGGCAACGTAGTTTTACAGCAAGGCAAGCAAAAAGTATTCGCCGACCGTATTATCTATAATCAAAAAACAGGAGATCTATCTGCGCATGGCTCGGTGCGCGTAGAACAGCCGGACGGAACCGTGTCTGGGCCTGATTTAAAAATGAACACGTCTACCAAGGTTAGCGAGATGCGCGAACCTGTATTTGAAATGCATCCGAATAAAGCACGCGGCTCTGCGACAATGATGCGTAGCAGCGGCAAGCAATATTATGAGTACGACAACGCCACGTATACGACCTGTCCAGCAGGGAATGATGACTGGATAGTAAAAATGTCCATGCTGAAAATAGACCGAAAAACCCAAATTGGAACTGCCTATAACAGCAGAATTGAATTTATGGGTGTGCCCTTTCTCTATACGCCGTGGATGGATTTTCCTCTGGATGGAAGAAAATCGGGGTTTTTAGCCCCCAGTTGGGGGTTCTCATCTTCTGGGGGAGATGAAATCACGGTACCGTATTATTTGAATATCGCTCCCAACTACGATGCGACGATATCGCCACGGGTGATGGATAAACGTGGCATGCAGCTCAATAACGAATTTCGCTACAGAGGAAAGAGTTATATAGGTGAGGCCCACTATGATGTGCTAACGAATGATCTGATTTCAAATACAACTCGAACTCATACATCGCTTACACACGCACAAAATATTACTAACCGCCTGAATGCTTCAACTCAACTCAACTGGGTATCGGATGATGCCTATTTCAGAGATTTATCGAACACCTCTATTGCCAGTACACAAACCCAGTTATTGAATGAAGGCACTCTGACTTATGCTGGAGATGGGTGGTCTGCATTGATGCGAGCACAGTCATATCAAACTTTACAGGATCCGCTCGCTCCAGTTGCTATTCCTTATCAGCGCATGCCGCAACTTACTCTGACAGCACAAAAAACACTAAATGATAATTTTGACGATGTAGCAAACGCTTGGACTGCAATAGCCCCACAGAAAAAGGGCGGAATGCTCCATCCCACTGTTGTTGATTTGATAAGTGAGTACGTAGACTTTTTGCATCCCAGTCAGGCAAGTGGTCAACGCTTGGTGCTCTATCCTTCCCTTACGTATTCACTATTAAATGATCCCGGATATTATCTGAAGCCCAAGTTTGGAATACACAGTACACAGTATGTAATGGGGGCTAACAACAATTCTCAACTCCCCGATGCATCAAGGACGCTACCTATTTTTAGCTTAGATGGTGGCATGACATTCGAGCGTGATTTAAAGCTGGCAGAGAAAGAATACGTGCAGACCCTTGAGCCACGCGCTTTCTATGTAAAAATTCCCTATCAAGATCAAAGCCTGCTACCACTTTATGACACCTCACAGGCGGCATTTAGCTTCGCACAGATGTTCACGGAAAATCGCTTTTATGGCAATGACCGTGTAGGCGATGCAAATATGTTAACAATAGCATTAACTAGCCGATTCTTTGATAACGACGGAGGGGTAGAACGCTTGCGCATAGCGGCTGGCCAAAGGTTTAGTTATCAAGCGCCAATGGTGAATTTAGTTGCACCTTCTGCGAACACCCAGTCCGATATATTGTTATCTGTAGGTGGACAAGCAACAAATTCACTGACCTTGGATAGCTTGTACCAATATGACCCCAATACCAAACATGTGCTGTCCTATAATGTCACTGGTAGATATAGCCCAGAAACAGGCAAGGTGTTAAATCTGGGGTATCGCTATACCCGTCTTGGCGACATTCCGTCCAATGATTTCCGACAGGGTGACATTTCCACACAATGGCCTTTATTCTGGCACTGGGATGTAGTTTCGCGCTGGACGTATTCATGGCTGGAACAAAGGGTTTTAGAAAAAATGGTTGGGCTTGAGTACAATGAGTCGTGCTGGTCACTACGCGTAGTAGCGCAACAATTTCCGATACCGGGAAAACTTGTTGCTACCTCCGTAATCGTGCAACTGGAACTGAATGATCTCGTCGCGGTTGGCGCTGATCCATTAAAAATATTACGTACGGAAATACCCGGATATTCAAAATCAAATGGGCGCTAAATAGAATCGCGTGTAAATTGAGAGATAGTAATTTTTATAGGATGAAAAAATAATGTTGAGCAAGAAGATAGGCGCAATTTTTGTGTGGTTGTTTGTTGCAATGATGTCCCCCGCTTTAGCTGCAGCACCCGCTAAGCAAGAACAGCTTATAGATCGAATCGTGGTAGTCGTGAATGACGATGTCATCACACGGCACGAATTAGACGTCCGTCTTGCTGCCACTATCTCTCAATTGAAGAAACAAGGAACGCTTTTGCCCGATGTCAAGGTGCTAGAAAAGCAAATGCTGGAACGCATGATTGGCACTCTTTTGCAAAAACAATTCGCCAAAGAAACCGGCTTACGGATTGATGAGGCGCAACTGGACAAAGCCTTAACAAGAATCGCGCAGCAGAATAAGCTTGCATCCCTGGCTGTCTTCCGCAGAAAGCTTGAGAAAGATGGCATTGATTTTAAAAAGTTCAGAGAAGAAATACGCACGGAGATATTGACGGTACGCCTACGCCAGCGCGAAGTGGATAGCAAACTTGTCATCAGTGAAAATGAGGTCAAAAATTACCTGAAAACTCAAGCCGACCTACCCAGTAAAGGGGAGGAGTTTCAACTGGCGCACATCATGGTAGTCGTCCCAGAGCAAGCTAGCGCCGATAAAATTCAAAGCTACAAATCAAAAGCTGAACAAGCATTGGCGAAATTACACGGCGGTGCCCCTTTTGCACAAGTTGCAGCCGGATATTCTGATGCGAGTGATGCCCTGAAAGGCGGTGATTTGGGGTGGCGTTCGTCTGACCGTATTCCGAGTATATTTGCTGAAGCTATTCAAAAAATGAAACCCGGACAGGTGAGTGATATTCTGCGCGGCCCCAACGGCTTTCATATTATTAAGTTGATTAGCAAGCGCAGCAAGGATGCGCCTGTTGTAATTACACAAACCCATGCCCGTCATATTTTGATTAAAACCAGCGAACTAGTACCAGAGAGCGAAGCAAAAGCTCGTTTATTGGTCATCAAGCAAAGAATTGACAAAGGCGCGGATTTTGCAGCTCAGGCAAAGCTATATTCTGAAGATGGTAGTGCACCGCAAGGTGGAGACTTGGGTTGGCTTTCACCGGGTACGACTGTGCCAAAATTTGAAGCGGGCATGGATGCGCTGAAGGTCAATCAAGTTAGCGGCTTAGTGCAAACAGGTTTTGGATGGCATTTAATTCAAGTGGTGGCACGACGTAATACTGATGTGAGCGATGAGCAGAAAAAACAAAAAGCACGTGAATCGATTCGTGCTTTCAGATCCGATGCTGCGTTTCAAGATTGGCAACGTCTGTTACGAGATCGCGCATTCATTGAGTATCAAACGGCAAAGTGAGTCAAATGACAGCTCCGCTGCTCATCACATCTGGTGAGCCTGCGGGAATAGGCCCAGATCTTTGCTTGCAATTGAGCCAGCACGAGCAGGATCTGGTCATCATTGCGGACAAATCAATGTTGCAAACGCGTGCAGCCCAACTTGGCCTCAGCATATCGCTGCATGACTATGTCGCGGGAAAGCCTAAAACACCCGGCAGCTTAAGCGTATTGCACATACCCTTGGCCGAAACGGTTCAAGCAGGCAAGCTCAATTCAAGAAATGCCCAATATGTACTTGAAACGTTGCGTCGAGCTGCACAAGGCTGCGTTTCAGGTGAGTTTGCGGGCATGGTTACGGCTCCGGTGCATAAAGGGATCATCAATGAAGCTGGCATTCCTTTTACTGGACATACCGAATTCCTTGCTGAACTGACACATACGCCCCAAGTGGTAATGATGTTGGCTGGAGGTGGAATGCGCGTAGCATTGGCGACGACACACCTACCCTTGCGCGAGGTGGCGCAAGCTATTTCTGGCCCACTACTTGAAAGTGTAATACGTATTATTCAGCGCGATCTACAGCGATATTTCGGCATCGCGCAGCCCCGTATCTTAGTCGCCGGGTTAAATCCCCATGCAGGCGAAGACGGACATCTCGGTCGCGAAGAAATTGAAATAATGATTCCTGTCTTAGACAAACTACGTGCCGAGGGTATAAATGTTAGTCAGCCCTTACCTGCCGATACTTTATTTGCCGCACACAGATTGCGAGAATGCGATGTTGTGCTAGCCATGTATCATGATCAGGGCTTACCTGTATTAAAACACGCTAGTTTTGGCGAAGGCGTTAACATCACGCTCGGCTTGCCCATCATTCGCACCTCAGTCGATCACGGTACAGCGCTTGAATTAGCGGGTACAAACAAAGCCCAGGTCGGCAGTTTGTTAGAAGCTATTAAACTTGCTTCACAAATGGCAACTTGTGCAAAAATTTTTTGCACTGAAACTTCTGGGGAAAACCACTATGTACAGCCAAGCAATTAAAGAGGGTGAGTTATCTTTCCATGCATAAAGCTAAAAAAAAATTCGGACAGAATTTCCTCGTTGATCGAAACATCATCGCTGACATTGTTCGCACAATTCGTCCCGAAGCAGATGACAACATGGTGGAGGTCGGCCCCGGCTTAGGTGCATTAACTCGCCCCTTGCTAAGCCATTTGAACACCCTGCATGTCGTAGAAATTGATCGCGACATCATCGCCCGTTTGAAGACAGATTATCCACAAGAAAAAATCGTCATTCATGAAGGAGATGCGCTCAAGTTTGATTTTGCCACGCTGGGCGCGCCATTACGCATTGTTGGCAACTTGCCATACAACATTTCCTCGCCTTTGCTGTTTCATTTTGCAGACTTTGCGGCACATATCACCGACATGCATTTCATGTTGCAAAACGAGGTGGTGGAACGCATGGTGGCCGATCCTTTCACCCCCGAATATGGTCGTTTATCGGTCATGCTTCAATACCGTTTCCACATGGAAAAACTGATTGATGTGCCACCCGATTCATTTCGCCCGGCCCCCAAAGTGAATTCGGCAATTGTTCGCATCATTCCAATACCCAAACAAGACATTCACGTACAAGACGAGGCTATTTTTGCCGAGGTGGTAATGGCGGCATTCAGTCAGCGACGTAAAACACTGCGCAACACTTTGCGCGGCCATCTTGCAGAAGCGGACTTTGTTCATTTGGACATAAATGCTCAGTTACGGGCAGAAAATTTAGGGCATATGGACTATGCTCGTATCGCTAATTGGCTAGCAACTCAAAGAACAAAACCAACAACATAATTGCAAAAATAGTGGTTTAGTCATAAAGTACGCGTCTGCGTCGTTAAAACTATTTAGAGATTAGGGGAATTGAATATGGAAAAGAATACAAAACGTGGTGTCACTATGATAGTCGTGGGCGCAGCCTTGAATTTTACAGCCTTCGCTGTTGGCGTTAATGCGGGCGGAATTATTTTGATGTTCGTAGCAATTTCTCTTGTCGGCTATGGCGCTGGCACAATAATGAATTCACCTTGCGAATTGGCTAAGGAGTAATTCTTAACCCTGCAAATATTTTGTTTCTGATCGCTCTCAACCCTGCTGCAGGTTTGAGAGCGATTTCAGTTAAAATTTAGTCTATTTCCAATATTAATTTCTTGTCTTATGTCTTATGTCTGATACCCCACCTATAGTCATGACCTTCGCGGCAACTGACCCGAGCGGTGGCGCTGGCTTGCAAGCCGACATTCTGACCATTGCCAGCATGGGTTGCCACCCTTTATCTGTCGTGACTGCAATCACCGTTCAAGACACCAGCGGCGTAGATGATGTGCAGCCTATGGATGCGGAGTGGGTGATAGATCAAGCTCGCACGGTATTGGAAGACATGCCAGTTGCCGCTTTTAAAATTGGATTACTGGGCAGTGTAGACAATGTCACCGCGATTGCTGAAATCATTGCTGATTATCCAGAAATTCCTCTCGTATTTGATCCGGTTTTAGCTTCTGGTCGCGGAGATGAGCTTGCCAATGAGGACATGATATATGCCCTGCGTGAATTATTGCTGCCTCAGACCACCATTCTCACGCCAAACAGCATGGAAGCGCGGCGCTTAGTCGTCGATGAAGACAATGAGCAAGATGACCCGAGTCTGCCGGACTGCGCCAAACGCATAGTTCAATTGGGTTGTGAGTACGTACTAGTCACAGGCACACACGAGCACTCGCCCAAAGTTATTAATACACTTTATGGCGAGCGCGGCATGGTTCGTAGTGATAGCTGGCCGCGTTTACCGGGTATTTATCACGGCTCTGGATGCACGCTAGCTTCCGCTATTGCAGCGTTACTCGCTAATGGCCTACCTATGGAAGAAGCAGTACGCGAAGCTCAGGAATACACTTGGGAAGCATTGAAATACGGTTTCCGTCCTGGCATGGGGCAACACATACCAGATCGACTTTTTTGGGCGCGCGACGAAGAAGAGGATGAGTCAGAAACCCGTCATTAGCGGCCTGTACGCTGTTACGCCGGACTTTAGCGATACCGACGAACTGCTACGCTGCGTGCGCTTGGCGCTGCAAGGTGGCGCGAGTTTGGTGCAATATCGTAATAAAACTGCCAGTGCGCAACTACGTGCAGAGCAGGCTAGGGCTTTACATCAACTTACGCTGCAATTTTCAACGCCCCTCATTATTAACGACGACATACAACTCGCAAAAGCAGTTAATGCGGAGGGCGTGCATCTAGGCGCGGCTGATGCGTCGATTGACGCAGCCAAGGCAGCATTAGGACAGAATAAATTCATTGGCGTGTCTTGCTATAATCGCAAGTCACTAGCACAGCAAGCAGTGCGGGCAGGAGTAGACTACATCGCCTTTGGTGCTTTTTATTCTTCCAGTATCAAGCCCGAAGCGGTACGTGCAGAAACTGAGATATTAAGCTGGGCACAGCGAGAATTTGATGTGCCCGTAGTCGCCATTGGTGGCATTACAGCCAGCAATGGCACAGCCTTGCTAGAGGCGGGAGCAGATGCACTAGCCGTGATTACAGCCGTATTTGATGCGGAAGATATACAGTCTTCCGCGCAAGAATTTTCAACATTTATTAGCAAGGTTCAGCATGACATCACAAAATCAAACGTTATTTGACCAATCTCAGCGCGTAATCCCAGGCGGTGTGAATTCGCCAGTACGCGCTTTTAAATCTGTGGGCGGTACGCCACTGTTTTTCAAGCGTGGCCAAGGTGCTTACGTCTGGGATGCGGATGACAAGCGTTATATTGATTATGTTAATTCCTGGGGGCCGATGATTGTCGGACACTGCCACCCTGAGGTAGTTAAAGCCGTACAAGACGCCGCAGCGCAAAGCCTAGGTTTCGGTGCGCCAACTGCGGCCGAACTGGAAATCGCTGAACTACTATGCAAGATCCTGCCAAGTTTGGAAATGGTGCGTTTGGTTAGCTCTGGAACTGAAGCGACCATGACTGCGATCCGTTTAGCGCGTGGATTTACCGGACGTTCACGCATTATCAAGTTTGAAGGTTGCTACCACGGACACTCTGATGGCTTGCTAGTGAAAGCCGGTTCCGGTGCGCTGACTTTCGGCCAGCCGACTTCTTCGGGCGTACCAGAGGAAATTGCCGCCTTAACTACCGTATTGGACTACAACGATGCAGCCGGACTTGAAAAAGCTTTCGCCGAAATAGGTGATGAAATTGCTGCCGTCATCGTTGAGCCAGTCGCGGGCAATATGAACTTGATCTTGCCCAAGCCTGAATTCCTCGCTGCCATGCGTAAACTATGCACCAAGCATGGCGCGGTATTGATTCTGGACGAAGTTATGTCCGGTTTCCGCGTTGGCCTGCAAGGTGCACACGGACATTACGACATTCAGCCAGATCTGATTACCTTAGGCAAAGTAATGGGTGGCGGCTTGCCCGCTGCGGCTTTCGGTGGACGTCGCGACATCATGCAATGCCTAGCCCCATTAGGTGGCGTGTATCAGGCAGGCACCTTGTCAGGCAATCCAGTAGCGGTTGCTGCTGGCCTGACTACGCTGAAATTAGTTCAAGCAGAAGGCTTCTACGAAAACTTAACGCAACTGGCGAAGCAACTGACTGAAGGTTTAACTGCTAGCGCTGCTAAACACGGCATCGCGTTTAGCGCCCAATCCATTGGCAGCATGTTTGGTCTGTACTTCAGCGCCAATGTGCCAACTTCCTACACCGAGGTTATGGCTGGTGACAAAGAAGCTTTCAATCGCTTCTTCCATGCCATGTTGAATGAGGGTGTGTACCTTGCCCCTTCAGCGTTTGAGGCAGGCTTTGTTTCTGCCGCACATAGCTCCGCTGACATAGCAGCGACTATTGCAGCGACTGACAAAATTTTCGCGGACTGGAAATAATGGGACTTTTCTCGCAAGCGGCGTTCTTCACCACCGTCAACCATATGAAAGACTTGCCGCTGCATGGTGGCAAAGAGGTTGCCTTCGTTGGACGCTCCAACGCCGGCAAATCGAGTGCGATCAACACACTCGCCAATCATGTGCGCCTGGCTTATACCAGTAAAACACCGGGGCGAACTCAGCATCTAAATTACTTCTCGCTTGGCGAAAATAATTTTCTAGTCGACTTGCCCGGCTACGGTTACGCAAAAGTGCCACGCGATATTCAGCGCCACTGGGAAGAGCTACTCAATCAGTATCTGCAAACCCGTGGAGCCTTAGCAGGGCTAGTTATCATCATGGACTCGCGCCACCCGATGATGCCTTTGGATGAACAAATGCTGGAATGGTTTTCTGTGACGGGCAAGCCAATACACATCCTGCTGACCAAATCAGACAAACTCAGTCGCCAAAATGCCACCCAGATACTGCGTGACGTAAAAATCTACGTGACTGAGCACTTCCCGTCTTGCTCAGTACAGCTTTTCTCAAGCTTAAAGAAGCAAGGCATGGAAGAAGCTGAAGCAGTAATTGCTGGCTGGTTGGCCGAAGAGGAAGCCTAGACTAAAACCCTCTCCTCAGAGGCAAAGAGTAGAAACAAGTAATTAACATGATCACCCATCGCCTGACGTAGCGAAATCTGCTAACTCTTGATGTTTTGAATTTCTCTGTGCCTCTGTGTCTCTGTGGTGAATGTTTTTGAATTACTCCAATCTATCTGGTGGCAATAACATTGCAGGACAACAGCCAAAAAAATACCCCTAGACCAAAGGGGAAGGTCTAGGGGCATAAGTCTTAACTATTAGGGGTTAAGACACCCGCTCAGGGAGGAGAAACGGGGAGCTGCTTTCGCTGCTCATATGCTCTGACTGGCCTATTCGTAAATAGTTCCCGCATTTTGAAAATTTTTTAGGAATCGTTATGCAAACACTTGGACAATACCCACACAGCAGAATGCGCCGCATGCGCCATGACGCATTTTCACGCAGCATGATGCGCGAAAACGTACTCACATCTGCAGATTTTATCTACCCAGTTTTTGTCCTAGAAGGCAGCAACAAAGTTGAAGATGTGAAATCTATGCCGGGTGTGCAGCGCAAAACTTTGGATTTATTGCTTGCCGATGCCGAACAATGCGTAGCACTGGGCATTCCCGTCATGGCGATCTTTCCAGTTATTGAAACGCCCCTAAAAAGCCTAGATGCAAGTGAAGCCTACAACCCCAACGGCCTCGTGCCACGCGTAGTAGCGGAACTAAAAAAGCACTTTCCTGAACTCGGCATCATGACCGACGTAGCGCTCGACCCCTACACCAGCCACGGTCAAGATGGTTTGATTGACGAAAGTGGCTATGTTCTAAATGACGAAACCATCGCCGTACTGACCAAGCAGGCGCAGTGCCATGCAGCAGCTGGCGCAGACATCGTCGCCCCCTCCGACATGATGGACGGACGCATTGGCGCGATTCGTGCGGCGCTAGATGCTAAGCAACACATCCATATCCGCATCATGGCCTACTCGGCAAAATACGCCTCCAGCTTCTACGGCCCGTTCCGCGATGCCGTCGGCTCCAGTGCCAATCTTGGTAAAGGCAATAAGCACACCTATCAAATGGACCCAGCCAACTCCGACGAAGCTCTATGGGAAGTCGGCCTAGATCTACAAGAAGGCGCAGACATGGTCATGGTAAAGCCCGGCATGCCCTATCTAGACATCGTGCGGCGCATCAAAGACGAATTCAAAGCCCCAACCTTCGCCTACCAAGTCAGCGGCGAATACGCCATGCTCAAAGCGGCTTCACAAAACGGCTGGCTGAACGAAGAAGCTTGCGTGCTGGAAGCCTTGCTGTCCTTCAAACGCGCAGGGGCGGATGGGATATTGACCTATTTTGCACTGGATGCGGCGCGCTGGTTACAGAAATAGAATGAGCGTCAGATCAATTGTTGCTCTGTGATTTTTTGGGGAGTACAAGATCATGGCTAATGAGTGCTGTTATCAGGGATGGAGATTCATCCACCACACGCCTGTACTTTGGTTCTGCCGTTGTCCCCAAAATTGATCGAACATCCGGTCGAGCTTCTTTCGGCATTGCCTTCCATCTACTTGGTGGCTTTCATGGTCTCTATTCAAGGGCGCTGTTGCAGTCAGCGTGCTCACGGCTGCTGCATCCGCAACGCTTGGAATATCTCATGAAAAAACTCGACTGGAAAAAAGAACTCAAACATTTGTATCAACCCTCCGCCAAAAAGGTCACGGCGGTGGACGTGCCCACCATGAACTATCTGATGATAGATGGCAAAGGTGATCCGAACACTGCGCAGGAATATGCCGATGCGATCGAAGCTTTGTTCGCCGCTGCTTACAACATTAAGTTCACGGTGAAGAAAAGTGCGCTTGCCATCGACTACGGCGTGATGCCGCTGGAAGGCTTGTGGTGGGCGGACGATATGAGCAAGTTTGCTTCCGGGGACAAGAGTGGCTGGTTGTGGACGATAATGATTGCGCTGCCACCTTTCATTACGCGAGCTATGATGGATGCAGCCACTGCCGAAGTGACGAAGAAGAAAAATCCTGCGGCTATTTCCAGGTTACGTTTTGAAAATTTTGAGGAAGGTAAGTGCGCACAGCTCATGCACATCGGCCCGTTCAGCGAGGAAGGGCCAAATATCGAGCGCGTGCATCACTTCATTGCGGCGTGCGGATGCCAGCGGTGCGGCAAACACCACGAAATATATTTAAGCGACATCCACAAGACTGCTCCGGCTAAATGGAAAACTGTCATTCGTCATCCGTGGCACTAAACGGAGCTCAACATGAAAACAAATGAAGTCTGCCGTTGCCAGTGGGTTGATCTCGGCAAGCCCGATTACATCGACTACCACGACAAAGAGTGGGGGGTGCCCGTTCACGATGACCGGGTTCTGTTTGAATTTCTCACGCTGGAAGCGGCTCAGGCCGGGCTAAGCTGGTATACCGTGCTGCGCAAACGAGAAAACTATCGCGCCTTATTCCATGGTTTCGATCCGTATAAGATCGCCAGATATGACGACCAGAAGATTCAAAATCTTCTCGGTGATGCCGGGATTATCCGTAACCGCGCCAAGATTCTCGCTGCGATCAACAACGCGCAACAGTTTCTGAAAGTGCAGGAAGAGTTCGGCAGCTTCGATGCCTACATCTGGCAGTTCGTCGGCGGCAAACCCATTGTGAATGAGATCAGAACGCCGCAAGACTGCATGGCGACCAGCCGCGAATCCGACGCAATGAGCAAAGACCTGCGCCAGCGCGGTTTTAAATTTGTCGGTTCAACGATTTGCTATGCGCACATGCAAGCTACGGGGATGGTGAACGACCATGCGATGGATTGCTTTCGCAGAACGGAGATACTCGCCATGCGCAGCAAACACGGATAACAAGAAAGACGCGAATCGATGAAAACTTACATTGCACTTTTCAGAGGTATTAACGTGGGCGGAAACAACGTGCTGCCGATGAAGGAATTATCGACCGTGCTTGAAAGACTCGGCCTGCAAAACGTTAAGACCTATATACAGAGCGGCAACGCGATCTTCCACAGCAAAGCTGGCGACCTCCAAATGCTTGCCGCCAAAATCAGCGCTGTCATTAAAAAGAGTCATGGCTTCGAGCCCAAAGTCTTGCTGCTAGATGCCAGCACTTTGATGCAAGCAATCAAATCGAACCCTTATCCAGAGGCAGAGTCGGCACCCAATACTGTGCATGTAAATTTCCTAGCCGCGATCCCGCTCAACCCAGATTTAAAATCGCTGGAAAAAATCAAGGCAGAAAACGAGCGGTTTCATCTGGCGGGCGATGTGCTCTACCTGCACGCACCGGATGGCATCGGTCGATCCAAACTGGCCGCAAACATGGAGCGCCTGATCGGGGTGCCCATGACTGGCCGCAATTGGAACACTATGCGGAAACTCAAGGAAATGATCGGTGAAAATACGGGGCCGTAAGTGGCCGGGGAGGCTGCGTATATTGACGCTGAGGCCCTGCGAATCATGCTAAATAAAAAGGCGCGAGGAAGAGTGCAGCATCCAAACAGTTAGTGCATAAGGGCTGTTCTGTGCCAATAGCCGACATCATAAAAGTTTCGCTGTTTCGCTGTTTCGCTGTTTCGCTGTTTCGCTGTTTCGCTGTTTCGCAAAAAATTGGCTCAGCACATCCCGTAATCATCAAATAATTTTCGTTTCATTTGTATCTCCTTGCATCCTGAAAATTCTTAGCGCCTTTGTGTCCGCCACAACGCCGGTGGCATCCCCATCTCTCTCTTGAACGCTTTGTTAAACGCTGCCTCCGAGTCGTAGCTCGCGTAGGGCGCAATAACCAACGGGCATTGCGCCGTATGGAGTTTCATTCGGTGCAGTGCGCTTACGCTTATTGCACCCTTGTATTATTCCCGCACAAAGAATTTGATGGAATTGATACCATCTAAACCGAGTAGTACCTCTTGAGAGGCATCTCAAGAATGAGCGACTGGATGCCGTTTGCGCCCTTAGGCCGCAAAGCCTGTGACGTAGATTTTTGCAGCAGTCGCTCACCCTTCAGTAAAGATCGGACAGTATCTTTGGCCCGGCCTCGCCGGAAGCCCGCATTCACATGGTTGATCACGATAGGGAATTTATGCGTAATGACCTCAAGGAGGAATCATGAGTTTATTTGATCTAGGATTAGATGTTGTAAAAGCCAAGCTAGATTGCGCTCTGCGCTTTTCTGATGGCAAGTGTAAAAGCAAAGTAGTTGAAAACAACCCCAACGGTTTCAATGTATTGAACGAATGGCTCGCAAAGCATGGCGTAGCGTCAGCG
>Ga0316204_10002035_pt1 | contig 48870 bp, 42 predicted proteins | sample 6monrhotite_MG_2_FD_205661 | JGI IMG/M metagenome (GOLD analysis project Ga0316204, IMG submission 205661) | Microbial mat bacterial communities from mineral coupon in-situ incubated in ocean water Damariscotta River, Maine, United States -... | ecosystem: Environmental > Aquatic > Marine >... | reverse complement strand
AAAAATAACCAACTTGGGGGTAGGGGCATGCTGCGGCTTGTAGAGCTGGATAAAACGTATCCAACGGGTGACAAAGCCCTGAAATCTGTTGATCTCGAAGTTCCGCAAGGGCAGGTGCTCGCACTGATCGGTCCTTCCGGCGCGGGTAAATCCACACTTATCCGGTGTATAAACCGGTTGGTTGAACCAACCTCCGGAAGCGTTTTCTTGGGCGATGTCGATTTGACTAAGCTCGGGTCGGGTGCGCTTCGTCGCGAACGCCGTAGGATGGGTATGATCTTTCAGGAATACGCGCTTGTTGAGCGGCTGACAGTTATGGAAAACGTTCTGTCCGGCAGGTTGGGCTATGTGGGTTTCTGGCGGAGTTTTACTCGCCGCTTTCCGCAGTCTGATGTCGACGAAGCATTCCGTCTGCTTGATCGGGTTGGTTTGCTGGAAATGGCAGACAAACGGGCCGATGAATTGTCGGGCGGGCAACGTCAACGCGTTGGAATTTGCCGTGCGCTTATTCAGAACCCTGCGCTTTTGCTGGTCGATGAACCCACGGCGTCGCTTGACCCGAAAACCAGCCGCCAGATTATGCGCCTGATTTGCGAACTTTGCGCGGAACGCGACCTCGCCGCAATTATCAACATTCACGATGTGGCCTTGGCTCAGATGTTTGTCCAACGCGTCGTTGGCCTGAGATTCGGTGCAATTGAATTTGACGGGCCGCCAGATGCGCTAACACCAGATGTACTGACACGTATTTACGGCGAAGAAGATTGGGAAGCGACGATTGAAAAAGTCGAAGATGAAGACGAAATGGTGACGGTATGAGCGCGGCACTACAGGCTCGTGTCGGACAGCGCTGGCGTAAGCCCACTTTCATCAAACGTCCCTGGCTGCGGTACACTTTGCTTATTGGAACGTTTCTATATCTTGTCGCGGCGATAGCATCGATAGAAGTCAACTGGTCACGTGTTTATGAGGGGCTGGACCGCGGCGTTGCCTTTATCGCGTCATTCACCAATCCAGATTTCACCAGCCGCGCCACGGATATATGGGAAGGTATGATTGAAAGCCTGATCATGACAGTCGCGTCCTCGGTCGTCGGTATCCTGATCTCTATTCCTATCGGCCTTGGCGCGGCGCGCAATATCGCGCCTTTGCCAGTCTATGTGATTTGTCGCGGCATCGTCGCCGTAAGTCGCGCGTTGCAGGAAATTATCGTTGCAATTTTGCTTGTTGCGATCTTTGGGTTTGGTCCGCTTGCCGGGTTCATGACGCTGTCTTTTGCAACAATCGGCTTTTTGTCAAAGCTGCTCGCTGAGGACATTGAATCGATGGACAAATCTCAGGCCGAGGCAATTCGCGCGACAGGCTCGCGCTGGATGCAATGGATCAACTATGGTGTGCAACCTCAGTTCATGCCGCGCCTGATTGGACTTTCCATGTACCGGCTAGACATCAATTTTCGTGAAAGCACGATCCTTGGGCTTGTTGGGGCCGGGGGTATAGGTGCTACGCTGAACACGGCGTTCGACCGGTACGAATTCGACACAGCCGCCGCCATCCTGATCCTTATTATCGGGACCGTCATGTTTCTTGAATATGTTTCCGGTCTTATCAGAGCGAGGGTTCAGTAATGCCTGTTAAAGCTCTCTCTGATGGCCGTAAGGTCTGGCAACGGCGCGACTCTAAAAGCCAACTGACACGCTGGTTTTTCACATTGATAGGTGTGGCCATTTTTGTCTGGTGCTGGAATCGGATTTCAGAAGCAACCACATGGTTTTTTGTCTGGGACGCGCCCAGCATTGCAGGAGATATTCTTGCACGCGCAACCCCGCCGCGCTGGTCTTACATAGAAAAGCTATGGGTGCCCATCTGGGACACGCTGAATATCGCAACGCTCGGAACAATTGGCGCTTTGATCCTTGCGGTTCCCGTGGCCTTTATGGCTGCTCGTAATACGACTCCGTCAAGGCTTTTCATCCGTCCGATCGCACTGCTGATTATCGTTTCGACACGGTCGATCAACTCTTTGATTTGGGCACTTTTGTTGATCGCTATCATTGGACCGGGCGTTTTTGCAGGTGTTGTTGCGATTGCCATCCGTTCTATCGGGTTCTGCGCCAAGCTTCTCTATGAAGCGATTGAAGAGATAGACGTCGCCCAAACCGAAGCGATAGCGTCTACAGGTGCAAGCCGCTGGCAGGTGATGGCATTCGGGATTGTTCCGCAGATATTGCCCGCTTTTGCCGGGATTTCTGTTTTCCGCTGGGACATCAACATTCGCGAATCTACCGTATTGGGCCTTGTTGGGGCAGGGGGGATCGGGCTTCAGCTTTCGTCGTCTCTTAATGTTCTGGCATGGCCACAGGTCGCGCTGATCCTGATCGTTATTCTGATGGCAGTCGTGCTTGGTGAGTGGGTTTCAGCAAAAGTTCGAAGTGCCATTATCTGATGCGCGTCGATCCCGAAGTGGACAGCAAATGGGCGTTTGATGCCTATCAGCAGGTGCGGGAAAGGCTGCCACAAGCGGGCGGTGAAACCAGACCAATGATGGTGAATAGCCTTGCTGATCTTGCCGATCAGTTTGACGTATTTCTGCTTGATGCTTACGGGGTTCTGAACATCGGTGAACAGGCGATTCCGGGGACATGCGGTCGTATCGCCGACCTGCAAGCGGCTGGCAAGCGTGTCATGGTTGTCACCAATTCTGCTGGCTACCCGAAACGATTACTCATGAAGCGATATGAACGTCTGGGTTACACATTTGCGGCTGAGGACATCGTTTCAAGCCGCGAAACGCTTTTGACGGCGTTGCAAAATGAGGAACCGCGCCGCTGGGGACTTATGGCTGCAGCGGGTTACGGCACAGAAGAGCTCGAAAAACTTAACATCACGTTTTTGAAGAACGATCTCAAAGACTACGACACTGCGGAAAGCTTCATTCTTCTTGGAACAGGAGGTTGGACGGATGCACAACAATCGCTTCTAGAGGAATCGCTGCGTCAGAACCCGCGCCCGGTTTTCGTTGGAAACCCGGATATCGTGGCCCCAGTTGAAGGCGGGTTGTCACAACAACCGGGTCATTATGCCCATTCGCTTGCCGATACAACAGGGTGCACACCCGCTTTCTTTGGAAAACCTTTTGCGAATATTTATGAACTGGTATTTCGCCGTTTGCCGACTGACATTAACCGGAACCGTGTGGTGATGGTGGGTGATACGCTGCACACCGATATTCTGGGTGGTCAGGTCGCAGGGGTCAAAACCGCACTTGTCACTGACTACGGGTCTTTGAAGGGGTTTGATATTACCCGTGCTATTGCGACTTCCGGAATTTTTCCAGATTTCATTCTTCCGAGCCCCTGAAACGGAGCTTTGCGCAGCGGAGCTTTTATATAACCTATCTAAACGAGGGTTTCGATGATTGCGGGTAGCTCCGCAAAATCGTCAAAGACAGACGAATTGTATATCTTTTCAACAGGCGTTTTCCGGTAACCTTTACTGAAGAGAGCGAAACTTACACCCGCCCGTTGCGCCGTTTCTGCGTCTACTTCACTGTCACCAACATAGATGCATGATGTGGTGCCAAGTTTTTGATAGGTATCGTGCAGCGGAGCAGGGTCTGGTTTGCGCTGTGGCAGACTGTCACCACCTACGACGGCACCAAAAAACTCATCCAACCCAAAGGCAGAAAGAATCTTGCGCGCTGGTTCTTCGGGTTTGTTGGTGCAGATACCCAAAGGGTGCCCGCGCTGCTTGAGTGCCAGCAGGGCATTCTGAACATTGGGATATAGTCGCGTTAGCGTGGCCGGATTAGCATCGTAAAACTCTAACATCATCTGAGTGAGTTCCGCGTGCCGGTATTCGGGTATGGCTCTTTTTTGCATGGCACGTTCCACGAGTTTCGGAACACCGTTTCCGATGAACGAAACAACAGTTGGCAGATCAAAAGACTCTGCCTCGACGTCACGCATCACATTGTTAATTGCCGCCTGAATATCAGGGGCGCTGTCTATCAGTGTGCCATCAAGATCAAACACAATTGCCGTTTTCATTTTCAATACCTTAGAGCATGAACACGAGAGTATAGTTCAGCCATTTCTGACGACAATCAAATAGAGACCTGAAACCTGCCAAAGGCGTTTCAGGCAGGCCATTCTTAATATCGCCAGCACATTTTCTATTCGGAAATCTGAAGGTATTCGTGTTGGCCAGTATTGACATCTCACATGTCAACTCGACGTATGTCTAGAAAATTTCGGCGTTTCGGCTAAAAATGAGTAATCTTGACGCAAAGTTTGAATTTCCACTCGCGTTTTCGCGATTCGAATTTTGCATTCGAAGCAAGTGGTTGGCTGACTAGGGAGAAAATATTTGGAGAACATCGCTTTCACAACAGAGATGGGTGTCGTTGTTGCGACACTCGTATTTACAATCTTCCTGTTTGTGTCAGAGATTATCCGAATAGATTTGGCTGCAATACTCATCCTCGTTTTGATCGGAATTCTCAGTTATATTCCGGGGCTGGAACGGCTTGCCGACGTAAATCATCTCTTTGATGGCTTTGCCTCGAACGCTGTGATTTCGATTATTGCTGTCATGATTGTCGGTGCAGGTTTGGATAAAACCGGCATCATGAACAAAGTCGCAGGCGTGATCCTCAAACGAGGTGGCAGCACAGAAAAGCGCATATTGCCGATTGTTTCGGGAACGGTTGGTGTGATTTCAAGCTTTCTTCAGAATGTTGGCGCTGCAGCCCTGTTTCTACCCGTCGTCAGCCGTATTTCAGCACGCTCAGGAATTCCGCTTAGCCGTCTGCTCATGCCCATGGGGTTTTGCGCGATCCTGGGCGGTACGATGACGATGGTTGGCTCTTCGCCACTTATTCTTTTGAATGACCTGATCGTAACGGCCAACAAAGGATTAAGCGCTGATCTTCAGATGGAGCAGTTCGGTCTGTTTTCGGTCACGCCAATTGGTTTCATGCTTATCGTGACGGGCATACTTTATTTTCTGCTGCTAGGGCGTTGGGTTTTGCCGGGCGAAAGTAGCAAAGTTGACGCGTCTGCGGGGCAGGGAACATCAGAATACCTGAAACGTGTTTACGGGCTTAAGGCCAGCGTTTTCGAGGTGGATGTACCAGCGAACAGCCCCTTGGTCGGGCAAATTCTGGCGGACATAAACCTTGAAAATAACCTTTATATCATCAGTACTTTTTACCGTGGAAAAGTGTCGATGGTTCAGGTCCTGACCGCAGAAATTGAAGCCCCCTGCCGGTTGGCCATTATTGGCAAACAAGAAATTGTGGAAAAATTTGCGACGAAGTATCGACTGCGTATACGCCCAAGCCTTGATGTGTTTTCCGAAGAATTTGCCGCCACAAACGCGGGTATAGCAGAAGTTGTTATCCCGCCAGATTCCAAGCTTATCGGAAAGTCACCCCGTGATTTGCTGCTCAGAAAAACCTATGGGCTTAGCCTGTTGGCGATTCACAGGGGCGAAGAAACACTTTCACATGTCGAGACCGAAGATCACACACCAACAGCGATTGGTCTGGTCAAGTTTATGCCGGGTGACATGTTGGTTGCGCATACAAAATGGGAGAACCTGACGCGCGTAAAAAGGGACCGCGATTTTGTGGTGGTGACGTCCGATTTTCCGCAAGAAGAACATCATCCTGAAAAGGTTGGTTGGGCGCTTACCTTCTTTCTGGTTTCCCTGACGATGATATTGTTCACCGACGTTCGGCTTTCACTTTGCCTTCTCACAGGGGCGGTGGGCATGTTGTTGACCAAAGTTCTGAGTATTGACGAAGCATACAAATCAGTCGGCTGGAATACTGTTTTTCTTTTGGCGTGCCTCATCCCGCTGGGTCAGGCGGTACAATCAACGGGGACCGCAGAATGGATAGCGCAGCAAATTCTGCATATTCTTGATGGCTGGCCTATTTGGGCGCTTCAGGCTGGGGTTGCCATTCTGGCGACAGCATTTTCTTTGGTCATGTCGAATGTAGGTGCAACAGTTCTTCTGGTGCCACTTGCCGTATCAATCGCTGTTTCTGCAGGTGGAAACCCTGCTGTTTTTGCACTCACGGTTGCGATTTCGACTTCAAACTCATTTATCATTCCGACGCATCAGGTGAACGCTTTGATCATGGGGCCAGCAGGATACAAGGTTATCGATTTTGTAAAGAGCGGCGGCATCATGACCATCCTGTTTATGGTGGTCTCGCTCACCATGCTTAATCTGGTTTTTTAAGATGTCGCAACTGTTTTGGATTTGCCGTTGCGGCGCTGCGCAACGATGACACCTGTTGCCAGTACGACAGCCCCGATCGCCTGTTGCCAGTTCCAGTCCCCCCCCATCGCAAGAAGGATAAGCATCACATAAAAAGGGGCGGCATTCAGGTGGAAGGAGGCAACGCCAATGCCAAGGCCACCAACGCCCTTGATCCAGAGTACCTGAGAGATTGCAAGCGCTACGCAGGAATAGACGATCATCAATCCCACGCTCTTCGTGTCGATATCTGGGATATTCGTTCCTGGCGTCTCAAAAAATACGCCAACGCAGTAGGCTGCAATGCAAAAGCCCATCATCCCGATACTTGTGACCGTGGTCATTCCAAGAGAGGACAGTCCCGGCAGATTTTTCACTGTCGCGCGTGACCCCCACGCAAACAATGCTGAGGCCAGCAATCCGATCACGGCACCCAAACCGAACCCGGCGTCGCTCAGATTAATGCCCGTTGCAATAAACCCACCCGCAAGCACCAGAACGACCCCTGAAACAAACCAGAAGGTTAACCTACGCCCGTCGAGCGCAACTTCTAGCGCTACACCTGACACCGGCATTGTGGCCGCTGCCAGCGCCGTTACAACAGGATCTGTTAAGGACTGGGTGAACACCAAAAGGGTTGAGCCAGACCCAAACCCCAACGCGCCAATCCAGATCCCTTTTAACCATGGGGCTTTTCTTGCGGCGCGGATCCCCTCGAACGACAACCAGACCAGCAAGATCAGGATCGCGCCAAGCGCGTTGCGCACCGCAATAAGGGACAGCGTTCCCCAGCTTTGCAGCAGAATCTCGGCCGCAGGAAAACCAAGCGAAAAGAACGCGACTGCGGCTACACAGGTCACATTGCCTTTTAAGACATCAGCATTTTGCTGCGCCGTTTGTGTTAGAGACAGGTCAGTCACGCAGTCAGCCAAACGATTGTTATTGTTTTAAATACGCTTATGCGAAACCTGGTTCATGCCCCTCAGCGACATACGCGTCGTATTCAGGGTTTGGCGTGACTATCGTAGCAGCGGCTAGGGCGTAGGTGTCTTCGTGTTGCCAATGTCCCAAAACAACCCGGCCATGATCTGCAATGCTTCGCGGCAAATGTCTTTGCGAACATGTTCGTCAGGAGCGTGTTGCGAACAACCCCTGTATGAATGAGGGACCCATATCGTCGGCAAACCCAGGATGTCTGTGAAGCAGTCATTCGGCAGCGAGCCCGCCAGATTTGGCAGAACATGCACGTTCTTGCCCGTTGTTTCGCTTAGCGATTTTTCGGTGAACATGACCCATGGGTGGTCCGGCTCAAGGCGTGTTGCTCTAAACAAGCCATCATCATGCGGTTTTATTTTCACCATTTCATATCCGTGCAAATCCAGATGACGGCGGAGGGCCGGTAAAATCTCTGACGGGTCGGTTCCCACGACATAACGCAATTGGCAGGTTGCGCGGGCGCTCGGTGAAATGGCGTTCACCGGGGCGTCGGGAACTCCGCTTGTCATTGCCAGCACTGCGAAGGAGTTCCACCCAAAAGCTCGTTCTGCGGGCGACAGGCTCGCTTCTCCCCATTCGGTGTCAATTTTAGGTTCGCCGCTGTTTTGAGTATCATCAACCGGCAGGTCTTTTAGCGCAGCGCGAACCTTTTCCGTCAGGCTGTCGGGGCGCCACTCGGGTATATTAATTTGTCCGCGACGGTCACAGATTGTTGTCAGCGCATGCGCCAGTATCATCGCGGGGTCGGCAAGCAATCCGCCCCAATTGCCGGAGTGATGCGCACCGTCGCGCAGTTTAACGACCAGATCAAACCCCAACCCGCCACGTGAGCCCAGAAAAATCGTTGGGGTTTCAGGTTGCAATCGCGGACCGTCGGACGCAATCAGAACATCTGCTTTGAGCCGCTCCTTTTCGGCCTCAAAAAAGGCGGCTAGCCCAGCGGAACCTGTTTCTTCGGAGGTTTCGATCACGACTTTAGCGTTGAACCCCAGTGACCCTTGCTCAGCTAGAATGCTTTCGATCGCGATGATGTTGATCAGATGCTGGCCTTTATTGTCGGCCGTACCGCGACCGTAGTATCGCCCGTTCTCTTCAATCAATTTGAATGGCTGCAATCCATCGCGCCACTGGCTGGTTTGTGCACGGATCACGTCACCGTGCCCGTAGGTCAAAACTGTCGGCAGCTTCACATTCTCGATGCGTTCCCCAACCAAAAATGGCCCGCCCTGCGGGTCGTCATTGTTAAAGATTTTGCACGTAAAACCTGACGCGTTGAGCCGAGGCTGTATTGCTTCGGCGAGATAGCGCAGCAACTCTGGTTTTTTCCCGGGTTCCTGGCTTTCGGTTTCAAAAGCAACAAGCGCGCCCAGATCAGATTTGAACTGACCTTCATCAAAATAGCGCGTGGCGAGCGCGATGGCATTTTCGCGGTGATTGATCGCGTTTGATGTCATTTCACCTCGATTGCCGCCTGGCGTCTTTATTTAAAATATTGAAACTATTCAAACTTCTGGAATCTAACACATAAGTTCTGAAACCTGCAGCGCCATAGAGCTAAAGAATATCCGACGAATGGTAAGGCGTCTGCCGTCAAACACATTGCCTTCGTCCATTGGTGGTAATCCGTAAACCATGTAGATAGACGCATCGTCAGCATAGACGTTGTGGCCGACTGCTGAATTTATTAACTCAGCGCCGTATGTTTGTCTGTCGTTGCTCCACGTCAGCGTGTTTTCTCTTAGCTCGACGCTGATGACGCCCCGGTGTAACAAGCTCGCCTCGCTCCATTCGCCACAGGAATAAGTTTCGGCAGAAGCCGTAGCCGAAAAAATACACAGCGTGATGATCGCGGAAATTTGTTGTAAACAAGATGTTGGGCGCATTGGGGTATCTCCTCCACATCAAACACTACTCATTCATAAATCGGAGGCAAGGATAGTGTTACAGAGTGTACGCAATTCTTTAAGAAGCTAAGATACTAACAATCTTTTAACGTCTTTTTATTTTTGTTCTGTAATCCGAACCCCAACTCTGTCAGACAACCTGTTAGAATGGCTAACCCTTTGCCAGTAAGCTGAATTTGGACTTGCGTCCCGCAATCTGAAATTTGTGATCGTGAGGGGCTTGCAATTTTGTAGATTGTCGACAATCCTGCGGCGACTCTGGGGGTTCAATGTTCAAGCCATTCTTTTCTAATGGAACTATGTGCTGTTTAGGCAGGTCAACCAAGACCGGACACATAGAATTTGGCGGGTGGAACCAGACCTTTATCAAGCGCTGTTATTTTCGGTTATGCCTATGAGTATGGATTTGCCTCCGCTCAGCGAAGAGACACGACGCAGTCAGATCGTGCGTAGCTTGCGCAGATTAATCGTGAGCGGAAGTGTCGAGGCAGGACAGCGTTTAACGGAACAGGACTTGGCGGATCGCCTGGGTGTAAGCCGCGCGCCACTGCGCGAGGCGATGCAAGAACTTGTCGACAGCGGTTTGCTTATTAGCCGACCCTATAAAGGGATCAGCGTTCGGACGTTCACAATTCAGGATATAAAAGAGCTTTACTCGATGCGCTTTGTCCTTGAAAAATTTGCTTTTCGCGAATGCTGGGATAAACGAACTGCTGGCGCGCGTGACGACCTTCGACAACGCAACGAATGGTTGCTCGATTGTCATACCAAGGAAAATGACCCGCTCGTCGGGATAGAGCTTGAGCTTTGCATTCACAGTTGGTGCTATGAAGTGAGTGGTAACAGATTGCTGCAACAATTCTGGCACAAAATGCTGCCGAATATTCAGCTCTATTTTGCCTTGAACGAACGTGCGCATCAGCCGGGTGGGTTAACGCACAATCCGCACGATGCCTATGTGGCTTTGGCGCTTGGTGATGATCTTGATGCAATGATTGCTCATCTTGACGCGCATTTGCGACAGGGGTTAGAGCGTACGCTCAAGTTCATAGATTCCGGTAGCAATAGGGCTGGCGTAGAAACGTAAATGTCAACGATAAGATCAGTTCGCAAAAACCAGATTAACAAAAAACCGAAAATATCTAACCAAGGGAGACTACTATGAAAATAACATCGTTTCTAGCAACAGGGGCGACCCTTCTTGTGCTGATGGCGGGAAGCGCGTCAGCCAAGACACTGGTCTACTGTTCGGAAGGCTCGCCAGAAGGGTTCGACCCGGCGCTTTACACCTCGGGCACCACTTTTGATGCTGCTTCGCACCCGATCTACAACCGCCTGGTCGAGTTTGAAACCGGCACAACCAATGTCATTGCTGGCCTTGCTGAAAGCTGGGAAGCGTCGGATGACGGGCTTGAGTACACATTCACCCTGCGTCAGGGCGTAAAATTCCATTCTAACGATGGTTTCACGCCAAGCCGCGATTTCAACGCTGACGACGTTATCTTCAGCTTTGAGCGTCAACGCCTGGATGATCACCCCTACCACAGCGTTTCTGGCGGCACCTGGGAATATTTCGACGGCATGTCGATGCCTGACCTGATTAAATCGATTGAGAAGGTCGACGACAATACTGTCAAATTTGTACTGAACCGCCCGGAAGCTCCGTTTATTGCGAACCTGGCAATGGACTTTGCCTCGATCCTGTCGGCTGAATACGGTCAGGCAATGTCGGATGCCGGAACACCAGAGATGCTAAATCAAGCACCTGTTGGTACTGGCCCGTTCAGCTTTGTTGCTTACCAGAAAGATGCGGTGATCCGCTACGCTGCGAACCAGGACTACTGGAAAGCGCCTTCAACGCTCGACAACCTGATTTTCGCAATTACACCTGACGCATCAGTGCGTTACCAGAAACTTCTGGCAGGCGAATGTCATGTAATGCCGTATCCGAACCCAGCTGACATTGAGGCTATGAAAGCCGATGAAAATGTCAACGTCCTGGAGCAGGAAGGTCTGAACGTTGGCTATCTCGCCTATAACACCACTGTTGCGCCTTTCGATAATCCAAATGTGCGTCGTGCGTTGAATATGGCAATCGACAAACAGGCGATTATTGACGTGGTATTCCAGGGGTCTGGCCAAATTGCGAAAAACCCGATCCCACCAACCATGTGGGGCTACAACGATGCGATCGAGGATGATGCTTATGATCCCGATGCAGCGCGTGCAATGCTGGAAGCCGAAGGTGTTTCAGATCTCAGCATGAAAATCTGGGCAATGCCTGTCCAGCGCCCGTACAACCCCAATGCCCGCCGTATGGCAGAGCTGATGCAGGAAGATTTTGCAAAGGTCGGCGTAACGGTTGAGGTCGTTTCTTATGAATGGGGTGAATATTTGTCCCGCTCAAAAGAACTGGACCGCGATGGTGCCGTGCTGCTGGGTTGGACCGGTGACAATGGTGATCCCGATAACTTCCTTGCTGTTCTTCTGGGATGTGACGGACAAGAAGCTTCGAACCGGGCGCAATGGTGTCACGAGCCTTTCGACAACCTGATTCAACAAGCCAAAACAGTGACGGATCAGGCAGAGCGTACGCGTCTTTATGAAGAAGCGCAGGTTGTCTTCAAAGAGCAGGCACCTTGGGCCACAATCGCTCACTCGGTTGTTTACATGCCAATGCGGCCAGAGGTTGAAAACTACATCGTTCACCCGCTGGGCGGACACATCTTTTATGGTGTTGATCTGGCCGAGTAAGGCTGGCTTTTCCGGGGCCTTCGTGGCCCCGGATTTTTTATTCGGAGCGAAATTTCCATGACAAACCGCTGTGACGATGTCCGACAGGTTGCGGACAGCCTGAATGTTGACGCAGTCGCCCTTGTTCCAGGCCCAAACTTCACGCGGACGATGGGTCAGGCGTTCATGAGCCATGAGCGGCCTTTTTTGGTCGTGATCCCGGCAAAGGGCGAGCCAGCCGCAATTGTCCCAAATCTTGAGCTCGGGTCCTGGGAACTGGTGAACTTTGAAGGCGCTGTTTTTGACTGGCGTGATCAAGATGGCTACCAGCACGCGTTTGAGGCGCTTGCAAAACATATGCCGCTGAAATCGCTGGCGGTTGAGGGACAGATCATGCGGGTGTTTGTGCATCACGCGTTGAAGGCTGCGATGCCCGATCTGACGATTGTCGATGCCGAAAAGGAAATTTCCGGTTTGCGCCTCCTCAAAACGGCTGATGATATTAAATCCCTGCAAGCCGCAATAGATATTTCTGAGCGCGCGTTGGAACGGGTGCTGAAAACCGTGCGAATTGGCCAGACAGAGACAGAGATCGAACAAAACCTTGTTCAAGCTTTGTTTGCTGAAGGTGCCGATGAAATGGCATTTGGCCCGATTGTCGCCGCTGGTGATGGCTCGGCACGCCCGCACGCGCATGCAAGACCAGATTACTGCGTCAAGGCAGGAGACCCGTTGTTGTTTGACTTTGGCGCTCGCAAACATGGTTTTGCTGCAGACATCACGCGAACTGTTTTTGTCGGGCACGCAACGGACGAAGGCCGAGAGGTTTATCAAACAGTTTTGGCAGCCAACGAAGCCGGAAACGCGATAACCCGCCCTGGTATCACAGCACATGACATAGACGACGCTGTGACTTCCGTTATGGAGGCTTCTCCTTACTCCGACCGCATCCGTACCAAAACGGGCCACGGATTGGGGCGCGACGTTCATGAAGCCCCCTACATCATGCGGGGCAATCATCAGGTCATGCAGGCCGGTATGGTTTTTACCAATGAACCCGGGCTCTACGAAATCGGTAATTTCGGCGTGCGCATCGAAGATGATGTTCTGGTTACAGCAGACGGGTGCCGGTGCCTGACATCCTTTCCAAAAGAACTGACAATAGTGGGGGCTAATTGATGCTTAAGTACTTTTTGGCCCGGTTGCTTACGTTTCTGCCAACCTTTGTTGGCGTTACATTGATTTCGTTTTCTTTCATTCGCTTGCTGCCGGGTGACCCTATCATCGTAATGGCAGGGGAACGCGGGATGAGCGAAGAGAGATACAATGCTCTGATGCAGGAATTCGGGTTCGACCAGCCGATATTGGTTCAATACTGGGACTACCTTCTTGGTGTTGTGCAGGGTGACTTGGGGCAAAGTTTTGTAACCAAGCGGCCTGTCTGGGACGAGTTTTTCGCGCTGTTCCCTGCGACGCTAGAGCTTTCAATCTGCGCGATGATCTTTGCGGTGATGCTGGGTCTTCCCGCAGGCGTGATTGCTGCGGTAAATCGCGGAAAACTGCCGGACCGGTTGTTTATGTCGATTGCTTTGGTCGGGTACTCTATGCCGATCTTCTGGTGGGCATTGTTGTTGATCATCGTTTTCAGCGGAAACCTCGGTATGACGCCGGTCTCCGGACGGATTGACCTTTTGTATTATTTCGACAGCACAACGGGCTTCATGCTGATCGACAGCCTTTTGTCGGGGCAGGAAGGGGCCTTTCGCTCAGCGGTTCGTCACCTGATCCTGCCAGTGATCGTTCTTGGAACAATCCCGCTTGCGGTGATTGCACGCCAGACCCGTTCTGCAATGCTTGAGGTATTGAGTGAAGACTATATTCGCACCGCACGCGCCAAGGGTCTTACCCCTGCACGGGTCAATGGCATTCATGCGCTGCGCAATGCATTGATCCCGGTCATAACCGTTATTGGCCTGATGGTGGGAACCTTGCTGGCGGGTGCAATCCTGACCGAGACCATCTTTAGCTGGCCGGGGATCGGCAAATGGATGGTCGATAGTATTTTCCGCCGCGACTACCCGGTGGTGCAGGGCGGCCTCATGCTGATCGCCGTCATGGTTATGATCGTCAATTTAACAGTCGATGTGCTTTACGGCTTCATCAACCCGAAAATCAGGAAACGCTGATGGACCACGCATCCACCGATGAAATCAAATCACAAGCACCGGCGCGCCCAGGCCGCCTGAGCGAGTTTTGGTACTATTTCCGAGAAAACCGTGGTGCGGTGATCGGGCTCTGGATTTTTGCGGCTTTTGTGATCGTTGCGGCAGGGGCGAACTTGCTGGCACCCTATGATCCGACAGAACAGTTTCGCGAATTCACGCTGGTCCCACCGTTCTGGGCCGACGGCGGAAATTTTGCCTTTCCGCTCGGAACAGACCCGCTTGGTCGCGATATGCTTTCACGGCTTTTGCACGGCGCGCGATATTCTTTCTTTGTCGGGATTGTTGTTGTGTCAGTTGCCGCGTTTGGCGGCATCCTGATCGGCTTGCTCGCCGGGTTTGCGCCGAAATGGGTCGACACAATTATCATGCGGATCATGGATATCATCCTGGCGTTCCCGTCGCTGTTGCTCGCCCTGGTTTTGGTTGCGATCCTTGGTCCTTCGCTTACGAATGCGATGATCGCGATCGCGATTGTTTTGCAACCTCACTACGTTCGGCTAACACGCGCCTCTGTTATGTCAGAGCGGGGCAAGGATTATGTCACATCTGCCCGGGTTGTCGGGGCAGGGCTGCCGCGCCTTATGTTTATTACCGTCCTTCCGAACTGCCTTGCCCCCATTATCGTGCAGGCGGCCCTGTCGTTTTCAACGGCAATCCTTGATGCAGCCGCGCTGGGCTTTCTTGGCATGGGCGCGCAACCTCCAACGCCTGAATGGGGAACCATGCTGGCAGATGCGCGTGAATTCATTCTGCGCGCCTGGTGGGTCGTAACTTTTCCCGGTCTTGCCATTCTCGTGACTGTGCTGGCCATTAACCTGATGGGCGACGGTCTTCGTGATGCGCTTGATCCCAAACTGAAGAGAAGCTGACATGCCGCTTCTGGAAATAAGAAATCTCACTGTCGAGTTTGCCACGGCTTCCGGACCATTCCGGGCTGTGGATGGTGCTGATATTGTTGTCGAGTCCGGCGATATTCTTGCCATCGTCGGCGAAAGTGGCTCTGGCAAATCAGTGATGATGATGGCGATGATGGGGCTTTTGCCCTGGACCGCAACTGTCACCTCCGATGTGATGCGATTTGACGGGCAGGATCTGGCAGACCTTTCAACGCGCGAACGCAGACGCCTTATGGGCAAAGACATCGCCATGATTTTTCAGGAGCCGATGTCATCGCTCAACCCTTGTTTCAATGTCGGCTACCAAATCAAGGAAGCCCTGCGTCAGCATCTTGGGCTTGACCGCAAGGAGCGACACAATCGTGCAATCGAATTGCTGGAGCAGGTTGGTATTCCGTCGCCGGAAAAGCGGCTGAATGTCTTTCCCCACCAACTTTCAGGCGGGATGAACCAGCGTGTAATGATCGCCATGGCGATTGCCTGTTCTCCCAGACTATTGATTGCGGATGAGCCGACAACAGCGCTAGACGTGACCATTCAGGCGCAGGTTCTGGATCTGCTGACAGGGCTGCAACGGGATACTGGAATGGCCATGATCCTGATCACACATGATATGGGCGTGGTTGCGGAAACGGCTGAGCGGGTCAGCGTGCAATACGCGGGCCAGAAAGTCGAAGAACAACCTGTTACAGATCTTTTTGCGACACCTCACCATCCTTATACTTTTGCGCTTTTAGCTGCTTTGCCAGAGCGGGCGACGGAAAAGCATTTGCCCACAATCAAGGGCGTTGTTCCGGGCCAGTTTGACCGGCCTTCGGGGTGTCTGTTCTCGCCGCGCTGTGCCTTTGCCGATGAGACTTGCAAATCAACGCCACCAGCTGTGCAACCGGCATCATTGGGCTATGCGCGTTGCCACTATCCCATTTCCGCCAAAACGGAGGAAACCGCATGACTGCGCCCGTTGTTATCGCGAAAGAATTGTCTCGTCACTATGAGGTCAAGGACGGGCTCTTCGCAGAGCGTCAGACCGTACGTGCGCTATCGGATGCAAGCTTTAAACTAAGCCCCGGCAAGACCTTAGCCGTCGTTGGCGAATCAGGCTGTGGTAAGTCAACGCTTGCGCGGCTTGTTACTCTTATCGAGCCACCCACTACAGGGTCGTTGGAAATTGATGGTATTTCTGCGGTGCCCGAAAATTGGGCCAGCCTGCGCTCTTCTGTACAAATCGTGTTTCAGGACCCCTATGGGTCACTCAACCCGCGTCAGCGCATTGGTGCTATTCTGGAGGAACCGCTCAAGATCAGTCGCCCTGAAATGTCGGCGTCCGAACGTACGGCAAGGGCGCGTGAGATGCTATCGCTCGTGGGTCTTCGCGAGGAACATTTTGACCGCTACCCGCACATGTTTTCTGGCGGTCAGCGGCAGCGCATTGCCGTTGCGCGCGCGCTGATGCTGAACCCAAAGGTGCTGGTATTGGATGAACCTGTTTCGGCCCTTGATCTGTCGATTCAAAGTCAGATCCTCAACCTGTTGATAGATCTTCAGGAGAAATTTCAGCTTGCGTATCTCTTCATCAGCCATGACCTTTCTGTTGTTCGACATATGGCGGATGACCTGATTGTTATGTATCTGGGCCGACCGGTGGAAACCGGTCCAAAGGAAGATGTTTTCGCAAATCCGCGTCATCCTTATACGCGCGCGTTGCTGTCGGCCACGCCAACCGCGGACCCGCTTGCCAAGAAAGAGCGGATCAAGCTTGAGGGTGAATTGCCATCGCCGCTTGATATGCCTGCTGGTTGCCCGTTCGCCCCTCGCTGCTGGCGCTCGCATGACAATTGCCATACCGAACGCCCCGTTCTGGACGGCAATCAGCATTCCGTAGCGTGTTTCTATGCGGATGTTGAAGATTAGGTTGCGTTCGGAGCAGAACGAAAACCTGTGGAGCCGGTGAACCGCAGAATGCTAAGTGTATCTTACCGGAGCATTTTTTGTCCGGGGCGAGCGTTTAGCCCACCCCGGGTCAATATTTTACGCCAGTTCCATGCAGTCTGGCTGACATGCCGTGAAATCTGATAAGAAGTCGCCAAAATCTCCCGCGTCAAATTCAACCGTAATTGAACCACGAAACGGATCATCATTTTGCTGGGCCTCAAGCTCTACCATGTCGGACATTCCATCATCGTCCGGCAGATCAATGTTGAAGACGAACTGAAAGTTGAATTTGCCCGCATTCGGGAAATAGATGTCACCTCCGACGCTGATTGAAAAATCTGCATCCTCGGCAACACTGTCGTCCTGACCGCAACCAAATGCGACAAGCATATCGTCTTCTTCTCCAACGGGATCGACCGTATCCTCTTCAGCGACATCTTCGCTGTCGTCCGGATCAGCGGCGTCGACAGTTTCTTCTTCCTCCTCAGTTTCCGCCTCTGCTTCGTCCCCGTCCTCAGGGTTCTCGGCGTTGACGATGTCTTCTGGCTCGTTGTCTGTGTCGTCTTTCTCTTCTGCTGCTACAGTCTCGTCTGTATCCGTGACGACTTCATCTGCGTCTTCGGGTTCATCTTCGGTGTCTTCAGCAACAGGGTCTTCGTTCTCTACAACGTCTACGACTTCGTCTTGGTCTACGACAACCTCGTCGGTTTCTTCGACTGGCGTCTGTGGATATTCTGTTGTCATCTCCCCTACAACGTCTGCCTGGTTTCCTTGGGTATCCGGTACATCCGGGGCAGGCACACCGAGGTCGAAAGCATCAGTGGTTCCAAAGTTTTGGGTAATCATCACAGAGTCAAACCCACGCCCACCGGAAGAAAAATCACCACGTTCGATGCCAATTCCAATTTCCTCAAAATTGGCGTTCAGAATATTTGCGCGGTGTCCCGGACTATTCATCAGGCTTTGGTGAATGGCCTCTACGTCGTCTTCTAAACCAGGGTCACCACGTTCGCTTTGAAAACCAATATTCTCGCCGCTTCGCCATGAACCCTCAAATTGATACCCAGAACGCTCCATGCGTTGGGTTGGGTTGGAGCCGCCACTCCCTGTGTGGGAAAAAACATCTGCATCAAGCATCCAGGTGCTGTGATCTTCGCTTGCATCATTCAAATTATCGTCAAAGGTGAGGGGGGCAACTCCGGCAGCCGCGCGCTCAGCGTTGATCAGTCCAAGCATCAGAATTTCAAGATCGTTCGCTTTTGACATATTTACTTCCTTTTATTGGACTCTCATTTTTTGAGCGCCCGATTGGTTTCCAACGTTCCCCCGGTTTAAAAACGCCTGCGAAATGGCGCACTTCTCCCGGATCTGGCCAAGCACCTGACCAGAGCGATTCCTCGTATCCCAATGAAGAAGATCGAGGCTTTATAGTGCTGCAAAAACATAAGTTTACAGCTTCCGACACACTTAAGGCAGCCCCCTCCTTAAGTGCTAAACTGGACGCTATTTGCGCAATTTGACCGTGACAACAAACAGTTTAATCTTTAACAAAAATCGGCCTAAAACAGCCGAGACCCCTTCTGATATTGGCAATATTGCGCGTAACTTTTGTTTAAGGCTCGTCATTTAGACAGTCGATCGCTCATTCCCCTAAGGGTGCTTTCTTCTTTACCGCTCGAAAACGTTCTCAAATAAGCGGATATCGCGACAGTTCTTCATGTATGGCGCCGTCCCGATGTAGCGTAGAGCGATAGAGCGAAAAATGACTTACGGTAAAAGCATCGAGTTTAAAATTTAAATGTCCGAATAAATAACTGCGTAATCTTTCCAACTCCTTGTGAGATAACCCTCGTTTGAAACGTGCCAGCGTTACATGCGGGTGGAACCGCTCCCTGCTCAGCTGCAATCCTGAAGCGTGCAAAGCGCCTCTGATTTTTTTGTGCAGACTGGCCAATGCTTCGTTCTTGGTGACCCCTGCGTAGAGTATTTTCGGCTCATTACCTCCGAAAATATCGAGCCCGGCAAGTTCGAGTTCGAACGGATGGGCACTAAGCAGTTGAAGGCTGTGATGGATTTCTTCAATCAATTCATCGTGCTGCTCACCCAGGAAAGCTAGGGTTAGATGAAAGTTATGGGCATCGACAGGGCGGCCGACGGGCAAGAAACTCTGGATCGTCGAAAGCGTATCCACAACCTGTTCAGGGAGGTCAATCGCCAGAAAAATGCGCATCTTTCCCCCCCAATTTTGTGTAGGCCATTCGCACATTCAAATTCAGGTAAAACTCGAAAAAATATGGTCCGCTAACGTCAATTATTGCTTGATTAGAAGATGTAGGCAAACGCGTATTTTACTGCGTCTTTCAAAAACTGCAGCGTAAGGTTTTAACATATTGCAGGACTATGTAATTTTCGAAACCCCAGACCCCGCTGCGATCCAACGGGGAGAAAGATGTAAGTAAGGTTGCTTCACGATCAAAGACAGCTATCGTTTGTATTTGCCGCATCAAGGAGAAAAAGATGAGCGAAACTGAGCTTCCAGAGGGTGAACTTACCTTACGCACATTAGCCATGCCTGCTGACGTAAATGTTAACGGTGATATTTTTGGTGGGTGGGTATTGTCCCAGATGGACATCGCCGGAGGTATTGTCGCCGGCAAACGTGCGGAAGGCCGTGTTGCGACGGTAGCCATTGATGCAATGAAGTTCATCCGACCGGTAAAGGTAGGCGATGTTCTTTGCATTTACGCGCAGGTAGAACGCGTTGGGCGTACTTCGCTGGGTATCGGAATAGAGGCATGGGTCTTGCGTGACCGGATCGGTGAACGTGAGAAAGTAACCGAGGCGGTCTTTACCTTTGTGGCTATTGACGAACAGGGGCGTCCAAGGGTCGTGCAACAATAGCGCCCATTGTTAGGCTTTCAGTGCCAGAGATTTAACGCGCCGAAACCGCTGGTAAGCTGCACTGTTCTTTGTAATTCTGGGCGGGTTCGCGAAACGAGAGTCATATAGAATGAACCAATGGGTCACCGCTGCAATCAACAAGATCGAAGCTGACTACCAGCGCTCCGCTGATACGCATCTTTTTAAGCTGAATGTCCCCAAACTTCAGGGCGTTGACATTTATCTTAAGGACGAAAGCACGCATCCGACAGGAAGCCTGAAACACCGGCTTGCCCGCTCCCTTTTTCTTTATGCTCTTTGTAATGGCAAGCTCAGGGAAGGTATGACCGTCATAGAGGCCTCTTCCGGCAGTACTGCGGTATCAGAGGCATATTTTGCGCAGATGATTGGCTTGCCCTTTGTCGCCGTTATGCCGCGAAGCACCGCGCACACCAAGATCAGGCAGATCGAGCTTTATGGGGGGCGTTGCCATTTTGTTGACTCGTCACCGCAGATGCATGGCGAAGCTGTGAAACTTGCCTTGGAAACCAGCGGCTATTTCATGGATCAGTTTACATACGCAGAACGGGCAACCGATTGGCGTGGAAACAACAACATCGCAGAAAGCATTTTTATGCAGATGGAGCGGGAAGAATACCCGATTCCCGATACATTGGTCATGAGTGCCGGAACAGGCGGTACCTCTGCAACGCTCGGGCGATACATCTTGTACAAAGGGTATTCGACGCAGCTTGTCGTCGTTGATCCCGAAAATTCGGTTTTTTATGACAGCTATGTCAAAAAAGACAGGAGCCTGACTTCGGACAAATCCAGTCGGATTGAAGGTATCGGGCGGCCCAAGGTGGAGCATTCATTTCAACCAGATGTCATCGACAAGATGGTTCAGGTACCTGATGCGGCGAGTGTCGCCACAATACTTTGGTTGGAAAAACTGACAGGGCGTAAGGCAGGGGCCTCGACAGGTACAAACCTTTGGGGTGCGTTACAGGCTGCCGAACAGATGATGGCCGAGCGGCGCCAGGGGTCGATTGTCACACTGATGTGCGACAGCGGGCAGCGTTATCTGGACACATATTATGACAAGCAATGGGTCACAAAATGCATTGGCGATGTTGAGCCTCATCTCGAACGCTTAAATCGCTGGTTATAAACATTATTTTTGCATTTTAGAAAACGAAACAGATCGTGTAACCATCTTTTATCTGAAGCTTGGGAGGTATCGCTTGATGAATATCATGCTGTTGATGCCAGCATCTTGGTAAGCTGAAGTGGCTGCTTTCACATTTCGAACGATCTTCTTTTTGGTTCGTTTATTGTACAAGATCGGTGGCCCGCATGTATGAAAATTTTAGGGAATGATTTGCGTTTTCTTGTCTTACTCACTTTAGCTATCATGAGCGGCTGCATGGAGGCCGAATTAGGCGCTGTTTTCAAGTTTGACAGCGAAACGGTAGATCGTCAGGGACATGAATTTTAAAGTGACGGCGCATCGCGTTAAACGCATGTAAGACGTTGGTAAAAATCTTTAGAATTTAGGCACGTAACGCCCTAAAGCGCTACATGTGATCCTCCACATCGGCGACGTCTATGCCCAGTGCATCCAACCCATTCTCCAAATGCTCCGCGAGGCTCGGAATGCCCGAAAGATACTGCTCAGTCGGTGCAGTAGCTTCACGCGTTGCCTCCTCTTTCGCTTCTTCAAGCTCTTCGGCGTCGAAACTATCACGGCCAATCCACATCAAAGCGACCAAGCTGACTTTCTCGTCATCATTCATGCCGGAGATGTAGTTGAATAGTTGTCTGCTGTCGGGTCCGTACTCGCGCGATAACATGATGACACGAACAATTTTTCCTGTGCTGATTTCAAGCATATCGACCTTCCGATTCATTAGCCACAGTGTCCAAGCTTAGCTTGGCCGTGGCAAGCTAAATTGACGTGTCGAACGAAGTACAAACACCCTGAGACCTTATTGGCCGCAGGATTCACCCTCATGCATAGAGTACATAATGATGCCACCTTCGGCACAACAAAGTTGAATACCTAAAGCGCAGCTATAAAGCCGATCAATAGACTTTGGCGGTGAAATGAAAGGAGGGGTGGTGAAATTAGAGAAGGCGTCAGGTGCTTGGGCGAACCCTTGCTTCGTGTCTGAAAGACACACCCTGACGCCATCCTGAACCTTTCCCCCCAGAGGGCTACGGGCCCAGTTGCTCGGATTCCGAAGAACCCTCGCTGTCACAAAATGTCCGAAAACAAATTGTAACCCGCTCTAGCTTGCTGACATTACCATCCCATTCAAGCTCCGAAGAACCCATATGGTCTGATCTGTTTCCTTAAAGCCTTTGCATCATGACCCGTTTCCGAAGACCGGTTTTCTTTCAGCTCTAGCTTTGAGAAGCCTTCGCTCTGCTCCGCTTCCTAAGAACCTTCGCATTGATTGAACTTTCTCAGACAGGGGCGAGTCGCGCAAGAAAAATTCTTCGCAGTAGCGTTGCTGAGCTGTGGATAACCTGTTGATTTTAATGTGTAAATGTAGTGTATAACTCGATTTTGTCCAACATAAACTGAGGCTTAAAGGTTGGCGGAAAATAGCCTATTTTGGTGATGCCTGACGATGATGAAACGTGGAGCGGTTCGAACTGTAGGGACATTCCTGGCGGGAATTGGACTAGCGTCGGATTGGCGCGTTGGTAAACCCCTTACATTTTCTGTAGTTTTGGCGATAGTCTCACGAGCTTGATGGCAGGAGTGCAGCGCATGCGAAACAAATTTTGGATGATTTTGGGGTTTGCAACAATTTGGGTAAGTTTTTCAGGATGCGTCCAGTTGGCTATTGGCGCTGCTGGTGCCGTGATCGCCGATGAGGTGATAGAAAACCGAACCGGCGATGATGGCCTTTTCTAAGCTGACGTAGAGCAGGGATCTAAGTTCTAAACCCAAGTTTCTACCCTCTATCGCAAAAAGGCTGAATCGATTGTCTCACACACTGGCGTAATAACAGCGAATCCAGGCTACCGGTACTCAAATGCCTCTGCAGTCTGGAACGTAGAATGTTTGGGCTTGGGTGTGATGGTTGATTGTCATTCGCTGGAAATCCAAAACCTTCTTTTCAAAGAGAGCTGGAGCGACAAGGTGCAAGGTATCACTGACTGCGTCTTCTCTGGTTTTGCTTTCTGGCAGGATGCCGCGTGATATTTCAACGGGTACCAAGCGGAAGTAGCGCGCCTTAACTATATGAATGCGGTTGCTTATCGGGCAATCTTCTGTCTGTTTTAAGGAACAGACACGCCATGCAATCCATCGCGCCCACAAGGACGCAAGGAGGTTAACATGAAAATTGCCCGGGTTAGTTCAGAGTTGCGGGGGGAAACGGACCGTTTGCTGACCGAGATTGCTACTCAGTTTCAGATCGAAGGTGCAGCCCTCGTCGGAATCGTCAAGGTTATGCAACACGAGAGTGCCTTCGAAAACGGCTGCGACATGAAAGTAAAAGTTCTACCAGATGGCCCCGAGATCAAGATCACCCAAGCTTTGGGGAAGGGCTCGGACAGTTGCCGGTTGGACCCGGGAGCGATCGCCAACACGGTTTCCGCAGTAGAGCATAGCTCTATAGAGGGGGCCGATCTATTTATCCTGAACAAATTCGGTCCAGAGGAAGCGGCGGGTAGGGGCTTTTGCACCGTCATTGGGTCTGCCCTGGGACTTGGTATTCCAGTGCTCGTTGGTGTTGGTGGCGCCTGCCGCCAAGACTTTGACAAGTTCGTCGACGGATTGGCCGAGGCGTTACCAGCTGATCAGGAGGCAATCCGCGCATGGTGCTATGCGGCTATGTCAAATTTGCCTGAGATTCAACATACCTGACCGTTTGGATACGTGACCGGTTGGCTGGACGTACGAGCGGCGCATCCAGCCATGATCTGTCCCAGATCATAAACTGACAAGCGGCAGGTCGCTATCTTTTCCTGTTTTCCAATGGAAAAAACACTCTCACGCAAAACTCTGGCTGCATTGAAACCAGCAACAGGGCTTCAGGCATCCCTTGGCATTTCTGACAATGCTTGATTAAGTTGGCAGCATCACCTTGCGTAAGTTTCGCTCAAAGCCGGGACTCGCAAATTTCAAAGGAACGCCCATCATGTCAGAGTCCCTCATCAGTTCGGATATCGATTTTGAGGTTGATGGGAAACAAACTGGGTATCTTCGTCTGCCGCATTCGGTGCACCGCAGTGCATACGGCCAGATCCTTATTCCCGCCGTGATGGTCAGGAACGGCAATGGGCCGACTGCGCTGCTCATTGCTGGCAATCATGGGGATGAATACGAAGCACAGATCGCATTGAGCAAGCTTTGCCGTGAGGTGGATCAGGGTGACATTCGCGGCCGTTTGATCATTCTGACGATGGCGAATTTACCGGCGGCACAGGCAGGGACACGGACGTCGCCGATTGACGACGGTAATCTCAACCGGACCTTTCCCGGCGATCCGCTGGGCACGCCCACCCAGATGATTGCGCACTACATCGAAGAAGTTCTTCTGCCGATGTGCGACTATTTCTTTGACTTTCATTCAGGGGGCTCGTCGCTTTACTACCCGCCGACGCTGTTGCGCGGGATGGGGAATTCGGACCATGAGCGCGAAGAACTGATCAAACTGCAAGACGCCTTTGATGCGCCTTACGCGTGGGTGTTTACGAGCGGCGGCGGGCGCGAGACAAAGGCGCGCACGGCCATGGGCGGGGCCGGGCGCAAAGGGGTCATAACCCTGATGGCAGAGCTTGGCGGCGGTGGTGCTGTCTCCAAGGAAATTCTGGCGCTGACGGAACGGGGGATCCGGCGGATGCTCCATAGCATCGGCATGTTGCCCGGGTATGAAGCAGATGCCATGAATGGAACGCGTGAACTGACGATTACAGATAGCGTCGTCGCCTATGACAATGGCTTGTTTGAACCGTTTTGCGACGTGGAGGATGTAGTGAAAAAAGGCGATCCAGCCGGTCAGATTCATTTTCCGGAAGAACCTTGGCGAGAACCGAAGGTACTGGATTTCCAGCATGGCGGCATGGTTCTGTGCAAGCGTGTACCGGGCCGGGTTGAGCGCGGAGATTGCCTTTTCCAGGTCGGCAGTGATCTTTAACGGCCCGTATGGCCAGCCTTAGGGCTGATCCAGCAGAGTCAGGATTTCGGCGCAGTTTTGGACCTGCCCGTTGCAGCAATCCTGCAGCATGAAGCTGACCAGATCATTCATGGTTCCGATATTGGCGGAATAGTGGATTTCGCGTTGGTGGCGCGTCGATTTCAGCAATCCGGCCCGTTTCAGCACCGCCAGATGACCTGACAGGGTTGACGGAACAATGTTCAGACGGCTGGAAATCTCGCCGACATTCAGACTATTGGGTGCTTCGCGCACCAGCATTCGATAAATCGACATGCGGCTGTCCTGAGCAAGGGCTGCGAAGGCCTCTATTGCTTTGATCTGATCCATATTACGGCAATACCCGAAGTAACGAATCTTGACAAGACTGCTGGGATCGGATAGCCAAATTGATAATTCGGCAGATGACGATTTATCAAGAAGACTCATCCGATAAGACAACCAGTTCGAGCTGCCAGAAAGAAACCGCTAGTGAACAAAGCCAACAATTCGATGCAGGCGAATTCCGACCAGATGCTGAGCGCGCCAACACTGGATGAAGTGCGCACCGCTGCAGGGACGCTGGCTGCTGCCATCACGCTGACGCCGTTGCTGCAAAACCCGGAAGTGAACGCGCGGCTTAAAGGTCGGCTTTTGATCAAGAATGAGGCCATGCAACGGACTGGGGCATTCAAGTTCCGCGGAGCCTATAATCGCATCAGCCAAATGAGCCCGACCCAGAAAACCCGTGGGGTCATCACCTATTCCTCGGGCAACCATGCGCAGGGGGTTGCCTTGGCGGCAAAACTGCTAGGCACCTCGGCGTTGATTGTCATGCCAAGCGATGTTCCGCAGGCAAAGATGGATCATACGCGCGCGCTGGGCGCAGAGGTCGTCACATTTGAGCGTGAAAAGGATTCCAGCGATGACGTGGTTGCACGCCTGCGGGGTGATACCGGGCGCATCATAGTGCCGCCCAGCGAGGACCGGCGTATTCTGGCAGGCGGCGGGACCGTGCCACTTGAGATTCTTCAGCAGGCAGAGACACCGCCTGATGTGGTTCTGGTTCCCTGTGGCGGCGGAGGTCTGACCGCTGTCACCGCGCTTGTTATGAAAGCGATGTCACCGGAGACACAGGTTTTCGGGGTGGAGCCCGCGTTGTTTGACGACACGCGCAGATCGCTTGCCCTTGGTCGACGGGTCGCAAACCCGGTAGGCCGTAAAACCATTTGCGACGCGATCATGACGCCGACCCCCAATGCCCTTACGTTTTCCATCAACAAGGAACTTCTGGCAGGTGTGCTGACTGTCACGGACGATGAAGTCCGGGACGCCATGCTGTTTGCATTCCAAAACTTTAAAATCGTGGCGGAACCCGGTGGGGCGGTCGGTCTTGCGGCCGTTTTGAGCGGAAAGATTGATATCACCGGCAAAACCATTGCTGTTGTCATAACGGGCGGCAATGTGGACAGAGACAGGTTTGCTGACGCATTGGCGGCGGCTAAGAACTCATGAACAGGGAACGCTGACATGCCAAACAGGTTATTTTGCAGCATGGTTCGGGGATCATGGCCAAACGGCTGGCAGATGGGAACATCGCCGCCTTTGTCACGGCGCAGCTTGTTGCGGCATTGCCTGCAACGGTTTTCTCAATTGGCTGCTGGCAGAAGAACCGCCTTTGACCGGGGCTTGAACCGAACATGAAAGATTTCTAGATGATGGAAACGCAGACAGAAAACCTATTTGACCGGCGGGTCGACCGGCGTGAAGTTCCGGCGCTCAAAGTCCACCCGATGGTATTAGGTCAGGATGGTGAAAACCTGTTTGCAGCAGGGGTGGCTGACATGGATTTCATGGCCCCGCCCGTTGTGCTCGAAGCCCTGCAACAGCGCCTGGCACACGGCATTTTTGGCTATGAGGCGGTGCCGGCCGGATTGATGTCAGCGCTCACCGCATGGCTGCAATCCCGGCATGGCTGGCAGGTGGACCCCGCGCATATCCTGCGCGCACCAAATGTGCTGAACAGCCTGGCAATCGCCGCCTCGCTGTTCACGGAACCCGGTGATGGCGTCATTGTGCAGCCGCCCGTGTTTTTCGACTTTTATGATATCCTGCGCGAAAACAACCGTGAGGTGGTCTTAAACCCGCTGATCCTGAACGACGGCCGGTACGAGATGGATTTCGACGGGCTGGAGCGGCTGGCAGCCGCGCCGCGCACCAGAATGATCTACCTGTGCAACCCGCATAACCCCGTCGGGAGGGTCTGGACTAAGGCCGAGTTGCAGCAATTGGGTGAAATTTGCGCGCGGTATAATGTGCTGGTGGTGTCGGATGAAATACACGGCGATATCACGTTTCCGGGCCATCGTTACACCCCCTTTGCCGCGCTTGGTCCGGCTTATGCGGACAATTCGATCATCTGTCTGTCGCCTGCCAAAAGTTTCAACATCGCCGCCTGTTGTTCGGCCTTCACGGTGATTGCGAACGCAGCGCGACGCAAGGCGTTTCAGGTTGAAAACAGCCGTCTGACCGTCAACAAGAATAACGCGTTTTCCAGTGCGGCGATGGTCGCCGCGTATTCACGGGGCGGCGAATGGTTGGACGATGCCCTAAGCTATATCGAAGGCAATCTGGCGCTGGTACGCACGCATCTGGAAAGCATTCACAACGTGAAGCTGATCGAACCTGACGGGACCTTTCTGCTATGGCTTGATTTCCGCGCGCTCGGATTGTCCCCGGACGACCTGACCGCCTTTCTGCGCCAGCGTGCTGGCTGGGCCGTCACCCGCGGGCAGGCTTTCGGGGTCGAGGGCGAAGGGTTTGCCCGCCTGAATATAGCCTGCACCCGAGCCGCACTGAGCGATGCGTTGCAGCAGCTGTCAAACGCTATCACTGAACATTCTAACACCCAGAAAACAGGAGTTCCCCAATGACCAACGTAACCGTCTATGATCCGGCTATGTGCTGTTCCACCGGCATTTGTGGCGCGGAAGTTGACCAGCAGCTTGTTACATTTGCCGCCGATCTTGATTGGCTGAAATCGAAAGGCATCGCAGTTACGCGCATCAACCTGTCTCAAGAACCCGCCAAATTCGCAGAGAACGACAAGGTTAAGGCGGTGCTGGAAAGCTCCGGCGTCGAGGGGTTACCGGTCATCATGCTTGGCGATACGCTGAACTCGTCTGGTCGCTATCCAGCGCGGGGTGAACTCGCTGAAATGGCGGGCGTCGCGTATACATCTGAAACCGGAACGTCGGGCCAGGACGGCAGCACAAGCGGTTGCTGCGGCAGCAAGAAAAGTGCCGAAGAAACCTCCTCCGGCTGTTGCTGACCCGGCCTCAACCATTTTGAAAAAAAAGCGAGTACTTCCATGTTCAAGAGCCTGCCCAAATTCGTATTTTTCACCGGCAAAGGTGGCGTTGGCAAAACCTCGCTGGCCTGTGCGACAACGCTTGATCTTGCCAGCAAAGGCAAGAAAATCCTGCTCGTCAGCACGGATCCTGCGTCAAATGTCGGGCAGGTATTTGAAAGCGAAATCGGCAACCGAATTACGAAAATCGCTACCGCCCCCGGCGTTGATGCGATCGAAATCAACCCCGAGGAAGCAGCGGCAGATTACCGCGAACGCATCGTTGGGCCGATGCGGGGTGTTTTGCCCGAAGTGGCGCTGAAAAGCATCGAAGAACAGCTTTCCGGCGCCTGTACCATTGAAATAGCCGCTTTTGACGAATTTACGGCCCTGCTGACTGATAATGATCTGGTGGATCGTTATGATCACGTCATTTTCGATACGGCGCCGACCGGTCACACGATACGGATGCTAAAACTGCCTGGCGCCTGGTCGGGTTTTCTCGAAGCTGGCAAAGGCGACGCCTCATGCCTGGGCCCGCTGGCCGGGCTGGAAAAACAGCGCGACCGTTACGCGGCCGCAGTTGACCGGTTGTCTGACCGCGATGCCACACGGTTGGTTCTGGTGGCGCGTCCCCGGCATTCGGCACTGGCCGAGGTGGCCCGTACCTCATCTGAACTGGCTGCCATCGGCATCAGGAACCAGCATCTGGCAATTAACGGTATGATGCCCGAGGAAACGGGCGGTGATCTGCTGGCGTCTGCCCTTCTGAAACGAGATCAGGATGCATTGGCGGGGATGACGCCGGAGGTTGCGGCCCTGCCGCGCACGGTTTTCGCGTTGCGTTCGGAAAACCTCGTCGGCCTTGCGGCGTTGAAACGATTTGCAGCCGGCGAGGAGGATGTCGTTGTCGACTCGCAATCCACCACACATGAGAAATCGGGTTTTCCCACGCTTGGAAAGCTGGTCGACGATATCGAAGGCCCAGGCAAGGGTTTGATCATGTTCATGGGTAAAGGCGGTGTTGGGAAAACGACCATGGCGGCAGCTGTGGCCAGCGAATTGTCGGCTCGGGGCCACGAGGTCTTGCTGACTACCACTGATCCTGCCGCCCATATTACTGAAACACTGGCAGGTGATCAGCCCGGCCTGGCGGTCAGCCGTATCGACCCAGCCGCGGAAACCGCGAACTACCATGCCCATGTGATGGCGACTAAAGGCAAGGACCTAGACGATCAGGCCCGCGCGATGCTGGAGGAGGACCTGCGTTCACCTTGCACCGAAGAAATCGCTGTGTTTCAAGCGTTTTCCCGGGTGATCCGTGAAAGCAGCCGGAAATTTGTCATCATGGACACAGCTCCGACCGGGCATACGTTGTTGTTGCTTGACGCGACGGGGTCTTATCACAAGGACATTCTACGCCATCAGGACAAGGCAGGCCGCGCCCGTCTGGTCACCCCGATGATGCGCCTGCAGGACCCGCAACAGACGAAAATCATGATCGTGACCTTACCGGAAACCACACCGGTTCTGGAGGCGGCCCATCTGCAGAATGACCTACGCCGTGCCGGGATCAAGCCGTGGGGCTGGATCATCAATTCCAGCCTTGCCGCTGCCGAAACAAGCCAGCCGTTGTTGCGCAAACGCGCCCAGTCGGAACATGAGCAGATCGCGAAAGTGCGAGACACGTTGTCAAAACGCTACGCGGTTGTACCAATTCAGGCAGTCGAGCCAGTGGGGGTCGAAAGACTGAAAGGTTTGTGTTGCCGGGCGCTTGATCCGGCTGCGGCGTGATTTGGTACTTCGTCGGCGGCGGAACCCTCCGATGGTGTTCATGAATGATGATGCATGTTTGTTTCCGTTTTTCGCTTTGCAATGTTGAGAATCTCCCGCACGAGCGCGGCATTGGTATCAGCCACGAATTAGCCCGGCTCTGGTGGAACAGATTTGACTGATATTCACTGCCGAAACCCTGCGAAGGTGCGCTGACGGGATAGCTAACAAAAACTGCATTTGCGGCACTTGTAAAATGAAAGTTTCAGACCCGAAACTGTGAACCCAGCGCGATTGCAATGGACCCTCAACCCTGTAGGCTGGAGGTGCGGAAGATATGCAGGGGGCACGGGAAACGATGAACCAGATTTCAAAGGTGTTTTCGGTAATTGTTCCAATACGTTGGAGCAGCCTTTTGCCGATATTAGCAACGTTCTTCGCCATGCTGCTTCTGGGGGCCTGCGAAAAAGTTAATCGACTTGCTCAGGCACCTACAATCTATGCGGAAAATGGGAGCTACCCCGAAAGCGAGGTGCCAGAGCACCTTCGTACGGTCTCGCCTGATATACTGTTTGTAACGGATCGGCGCGCAGTCACAACGCGCGAAGGAAAAACGAACTTTTCACACGAACGCTCCCCGGCAATGGCATTTGGGCGAATAGAAGTTAATCTTGCCCCCGGATGGAGTTGGTCAGATTTGTTGCAAGAGCAGTCGGCAAATCGGAACCGAATGCCAGCGATTGTGACAGGCGGCGCTGAAACGCTGGTTCAGTTTTCACCCACTCCGCTGCCTTTTGAATTGAAAAACGGGGTGGCAAGACCTTTGCCAAGTGCTTTGGCGCCTTATCAAGAACAAAAAAGGGCGTTTCAACGGCGCGTTTCGGCTGAACTGAAGCGGGCAAACCGGCGCGACGTTGTGATTTTCATACACGGGTTCAATAACGGGTTTGATGATGGGGTAACAACGTTAGCCAATATTTGGCATTCCACGGGCCGGATCGGTGTACCGATCGCATATTCTTGGCCAGCGGATAATTCAGGTCTATTTGGTTATTTTACCGACCGGGAGTCGGGGGAGTTTTCGATCTTTCACCTTAAAGAGTTTTTGCGGGCGCTGTCTTCGGTGCCGGAACTTGAAAGAATCCATCTGATTGCGCATAGCCGCGGCACGGATGTTGCGGCCAGTGCGCTGAGGGAACTGGTGATCGCTGAACGTGCAGCTGGGCGCGATCCGCGCCGTTCTCTGAAGCTTGACACCTTGATTTTAGCGGCGCCCGACCTTGATTTTGGTGTTGTGCGTCAGCGACTGATCGCAGAGCAGTTTGGCCCGGCTTTTGGCCAGATTATTGTATATATGAATTCAAAGAATGGGGCATTGGGCTTGTCGCAAACTCTAATGGCAGGGTTAAGATTTGGCCGGATTTCCTCCGAGAATCTCGGGGAAAGCGAACGCGAGATTTTTAGAAGAATCCAGAACGTAAATTTTATTGAGGTTGAGCAGGTTCGGGGACAGTCCGGACACGCCTATTTTCGCGAGAACCCTGCGGTGCTGTCTGACATTGCGCTTGCCTTACGGACGGGGGCATTGCCGGGGTCTTCGGAGCGCCCCCTGACAAGAATTGACGGGAAGTTTTGGCAATTACGCAAAGATTATCCACTGCAGGTTCAATGACTTAACGCGGTAGGGCGAAGCATTAGTTAAGTATAGCTAGATATTAATTACCCCGAAAAAACGCCAGATTGTTTTGTCAGAGTAACCTAGCTTGAGCCCGCCCGGGCGGTTGCGTAACCTCGCCGGAAGACAACCCACAGTGGCCCAGTTTTTTAGTTAGAAAGAAGCTCTAAAACCTGATCCCGCTCGGAAAGAACCAATAGCAAAGCAAGATCCCCAGGCTGAAGATTTTTCAGAATTTCTTCGACACCAGCTTTGGGAGATTCCGCAGAAATGATCTGGTCCGGTTGCAATCCATGCTTCTTGCATGTTTCTTTTATCAGCTGTGTAACTTCACCGAGTGTTCGCCCTCGCAGATAGTCAGCAAGCTCAACGGCGACCACAAAATCGGGATTCATTTTTAACGCCGTTTCAGTGACATCTCTGATATCTTGGTCAGACCGATCACCCGCGTGGCTCAACATAACAAAACGTCTGTTAGCAGGAATTTTTGAAACCGTTTCAGATACCGCAGCGATCGAATGTGGATTGTGAGCAAAATCAACGAATATTCGAGCGCCATTGCTTTCGAATTCATTTAACCGCCCAGGGTTGTCTTTTGGGTCGTTTCCAAAACGTGTCAAGCCGTCAGAAATGGCATCATCGCTTAGTCCGAGTGCGCGAGAAATGCATGTTGCAGCCAGAGCATTTTGGATGTTGTACCTCGCGGCCCCACGCATTGTGATTGGGATGTCATGAACGTTGACGACTGGCTTTGTTCTTTGTCCGTCAAAGAAAACGATCTGTTCTGCATCAAGCCACGCGCAGGGAGTCGATGTCGAAATCGCTTTTTTGAGCTGCGGTGAAACAGGGTTAAGTGAAAACCACCAGATATTGGCGTCAGTCTGATTTGCTTCATCGACGATATAGGCGTCATCAGCGTTCAGAACCAAAACCCCATCCTCTGTTAATGCGCGATGCACCGCAAACTTGGCGCGCGCCAATTCAGGAAGAGTGTTAACGCCGTATTGGCCTAAATGATCGGCGGCAACATTCGTCACGACAGCGGCACGCACTTTGCGAGTTGGCAATCCACGACGAAGAATACCGCCGCGTGCGACTTCGAGAAAGCCAAGTTCCAACCGTTTGTCGCGCAACAAAAGACGTGCCCCACCGGGTCCGGAGTAGTCGCCCCGGTCCAGAACTTCGTCACCGACACGGACAAAATCAGTAGACGTGAGGCCCGACACTTTGCCTGCCGCCCTGGCTATTGCAGCGCAGAGGCGGGTGGTTGTCGTTTTACCATTGGTGCCTGTAATCATCGCCAATGGAACATTATGCAAGCTTTTCCAATCGACGTCTTCTGGACCAGGCAGGGATGTCATGGGCCAAATTTTCGCGCCGGCACCATGTCCCAATGACAGTGTTTCGTCATCGCTCAGGGCATCAATGCCGCGATCTTCAGCAGCGTTCACAAGCGCTATCAACACCGGATTTGCCTCGCGCTGCATAACATTCTGAAGATCTTTGATCATACTGTCAAAATCACCAGAAGCTTTTCCCAGCAACTCAGCCGAAGAAAAATGCATTGCGGTTTGCGCTGCAAAGACCGCTGAATACAGCTGATCGATGGGCGCAGATAACGCCAAGTTAACGCCACCATCGTAGGTGCGCGCTGTAATCTGCTGGTCATGCCATGCGATGGCATCCATCACCCGGCGCGCATTCTTTTTCCACAGGTCTACGACCTTTTCTGCACTAACATTCCGGAGTTCAAGCTGCACCACAGCACCCGGATAATCCCAGAGAAATCCAGGTCCCGTCAGGCGGCGACAGTCTTCGACTTGCAGACTATCTGAGGTCGGAATCGTGATCGACAGGGCATCTTCGATGTCTTCAATCGAATCCATTATGCAGCCCCTCAATCGCCGTCTTCGTCAGTGTTTCTCGCGAGGCGCACACCGCGTTCGTCGCGGATCAATGTTTCTCCTTCGCCCATAACGGCGCTCAGTTCAAAGGCTTCAGGTTCTTCGACACGAGCCGAAACTGTCTGCTCTGGTTTTGCGTCATTGTGGAAGTATATGATTTGTTTCCAGCAGCGCGCGCTGTCGTCGCCCAAAATAATCAACAAGTCACCTTCCGCCGCCATATTCAGCGCGTGGTCCACTGCTTGTGTCTCGTCGGGGATAACAGTGATAGCGTCATCTGGCACACCGTTATCCAAGAGGTTCTGACGCAGCATTTGCGGTATTTCATCGTCGCCGCGCCCACGACGGTTGTCATCTGCACGACAGACAAAGTGATCAAATTTACCAGCGATAGCGCGTGCGATTTCAGCAACATCTTCGTCACGCCGATCCCCCGGAACCGCCACGACCAACAGCCGGCGTCCTGCTACATCCATGCGAGATGCTAGATCGGTTATCGCGTTCACAGCGGCGGGGTTGTGCGCATAGTCCAGAATAACTTTGAAGGGGTGTTCTTCAAAAACATTGGTGCGGCCGGGCGCTTGGAAGAAACTGGTGTCAAACGTGCGCAGACCATGGCGAATGTTGTCCAAATCAACGCCAAAACAATACGCCATAGCTGCTGCAAACATGGCATTTTGCACGTTAAACAGCGCCTTACCTTCCATCGCAGCGGGGATCAGATGAGACCACAACACAGGCATGTGCAGCCCGTGGTGGTATATTGTGATCATGTCGCCGTTCATGCCTTTTTCCAAGGCGACTGCCATACCACCGGAACGGATATGTTCTTTGACCAGAGCGTGTTCGGAATTCATCGTGATATAACAAATTGATTTTGCTTGGCAAAAATCGGCCATGCGCAGGCAGTTGATGTCGTCAGCATTCAGAACAGCTGTTTCGGTTGCTGTTTCGACCACGACACGTTTTACCACAGCAAGTTCTTCAACAGTGTTGATGCCGCGCAGTCCAAGGTGATCTGCTGTTACATTCAAACAGGCAGCCACATTTGATCGTTGATATCCGAGGCCGCTTCGTACCAGACCCCCTCGCGCAGTTTCCATGACCGCAAAGTCAACGGAAGGGTCGCGCAAAACGATCTGTGCTGATTTGGGGCCAGTCATGTCCCCCTTGACGCTTAGTTTTCCATCTACGTAGACGCCATCGGTCGACGTCATGCCGACATGTTTGCCACTGGTTTTCATAATATGCGCGAGCATGCGTGAGGTTGTTGTTTTACCGTTGGTTCCAGTGATTGCTGCGATCGGAATGCGCGCCTCTGTTCCTATAGGGAACAGCATGTCGATTACTTTTCCAGACACATCGCGTGGGGTGCCTTCACTTGGGGCGACATGCATACGGAAACCGGGGGCTGCGTTGACCTCGACGATAGCGCCGCCAATGTCTTTGTATGATTGGGTGATATCGTCAATAAGGAAATCGACCCCTCCCACATCCAGACCCAACGCCTTAATTGCGCGTTCGGCCATATCTCGGTTGTCGGGGTGTACGACATCTGTCATGTCAATCGCTGTACCACCGGTCGAAAGATTGGCGGTGTCCCGCAGAAACAGTTGTTCGTCCTTTGGCAACACAGTCTCGCTTGTGACGCCGGCATCTGCCATAAGGCGCATCGCCTGATTGTCGAGTTCAAGATTGGTCAGGACCTTTTCGTGGCCAATACCACGGCGCGGGTCGGTGTTAACCTCTTCGACCAACTCGGCAATTGTCTGCTTGCCATCGCCTATCACATGACCGGGGACCCGTTTGGCTACGGCAACAAGTTCATTGTTTACAACCAACATTCGGTGATCAAACCCAGTTACAAAGCTTTCAACCAGAATCGAGCGGCTTTTGCTATGCGCTTTCGCCTCATCAAAAGCGGTGCTTACTTCTTCGTCAGTGTTGAGATCGATCGAGACGCCACGCCCGTGGTTGGCATCCAGCGGTTTGACAACGACCGGGTGCCCAATGCTTTTTGCAGCTCTCACTGCTTCCTGCGCGCTATAGACCATACGCTGGTGCGGTACAGGCAGGCCCAAATCGTTCAGAAGGTTGTGGGTGTCTTCTTTGTCGCAAGACAGTTCAACCGCGATGTGACGAGTTTCCGAGGTGATCGTCGCCTGAATGCGCTGTTGGTACTTTCCGTGGCCAAACTGAACCAGAGAATAGTTGTTTAGCCTGATCCAGGGAATATCACGTTCTTCGGCGGCCTTGACCAATGAGCCGGTCGAAGGGCCAAATTCGCGGCGTTGCGCGCTAAGAACATACGAGCGCAGTTCATCTTCCCAATCAAATGCATCGTCAAATTCATAGTCGACCTGCGATTTCACAGGCGCAGGCAGTAAATGCATCAATAGGCGCATCGCCAATTGACCTGCAGCAAGCCCAACATCGCGTTGCCCATAAGCATAGACCATATTGTACTGTCCGGGGTCACCAGTGCCACGGGTGCGTCCAAACGAAACGTCGGTGCCCGCGACACCCTGAATCTCCAGAGCGCAATGTTCCATAATATGGCCCATCCAAGTGCCTTCATCTTCGCGCAGGCGCCGAATGAAACCACCGGGTTCACGATATGAACAGCCATGTTCTTCAAGCCCCGGTAGTGCATTAATCAGACCATCAATAAACTCTGCACCTAGCTTTGCGGATGGCCAATCTTCAAGAACACCCAGATCGACAACGTGACGAATGACCGGAAAACTGGCCCAGACATTGGGCCCCACAAAAACATTGGTCGAGACTATTTTCATTGATGCGTTCCCCGGTTGGTTTTTTGATTTGTCAGTCTACCTTGATATCCGTTGCAGCGAGGCTGCAAAAACTGGCGTGATCGTCTGGTGCATATGCCTGACGGTTGGTCAGATCATAACGGCATCCTTCACCCATAACGTCAATGCGCAATCCCAGAAGGCTGATTGCCTCGCCCTCACGCGCGTCCCACATTGATGAATAGGTAAGGTGGCTCGCGTCAACCGTGGTAACGGTGCCGCTGCCAACAACTTCGAAAACATTGTCCGGGCCAATAAATGCGGCAGTATCTTCGTCAATGCCAAGTCCGATCAGAAATGGATTGTAAGACGTACCTGTCAGCAAACGCCCCAGTCGATTGCGCTGGGTAAAATGCTGATCAATGATAACTGCATTGGTCAATCCCATCCCGGGGGCAAGGCTGACATTCCCGACAGCAGGTGCGCTGTTGCTGTCGCCTCCTGCGACCATGTGCTCGGACATGATCGACGCCCCGGCAGAGGTGCCTGCAACTGGTACGCCTATCGCATTCTGCCGACGAATTTTCTGAGCAACCAATGTGCCGCCAAGAATTGTCGACAGGCGCAACTGGTTGCCGCCCGTCATAAATATGCCTGTGGCGCGGTCCAGCATTTCAGAAAACTCAGGATTTTCGCAGTCAACGCGCCGGGATATGGGCAGAAACTCCACATTACCCGCACCAAGATCTGAAAAAATTCGATAGTAATCCGGTCCGGTTTCTTCGAGTTGAGAGGCCGTGGGAATAACCACTATATCTGCATTTTCACCACCGGCCAATTCAACAAATCTACGGTGAATCTGCATTTCCTTGACACGGTCTTCGCCTCCGCCAATGGGAATGATAAATCCACGATCCGCCGTGGGAACAACTGGTGCTGGACACATTTCAGATTTATTCTTTCTTGCTACTTCACAGTTAGGCAACCAATGCAGTTCAATTGCTTTCGTAGGTTCCTAACACAACCGCCGTTCCATCGCGTACATGCCAACGCCCGCGGGCCATAACATCCCGCACTTTGGTTTCTGCGTCGAGCACGACAAGATCTGCGTCCATCCCCACTTTAAGTCGCCCTTTGTGCTTGAGTTTAAGCAAATTGGCAACATTTGACGTTAGCGGCGGCAGCGCTTCGTCCAAAGTGATATTTTGGTCGACAAGTTCTTTCAATGTGTCTGGCAATGTTCCCGATAATCCTACGCCAAACCGGGTCAAGCGCCCCTCGGCGTCAAACGCGGGCAGGCAACCGCCGCCGTCTGAGCTGATTGTCAGGCGATCTGCTGGAAATTCTCCGGCACGATACTCCAGAAAAGCGTCTGCCGCCGCGATGCCGGGCTCAGAATGGCCCTCCGGGAAAGCTGTCAAATCAATGTAACAGCCCCTGCGGGTCAGATCTTTGGCTTCGCAAAAGAGCGGTAAGTTGCGGTTCACATGTGTTGGGTTGAAGACCCGTGCTGGGATTTCAGACTTGTCTAGCGCAGCCCTTAGCAAGGTCAATCCCCGTTCGCCATCGCCCATATGACAATGCACGATACCGGCCTTGCCTGTCATGAGACCGGCAACATAAGCGTCGCTTGCCACGCGCAAAAATTCATCAAGCGTAGGCTGGCTCGAACGGTGGTCGCTTACAGCAAGCTCACCGACACCAATGATGGGGTCAATAAACACTATGTCTCCGCGTGTGCTGCCTGTGAGTGTGGTCAAAGGAAGATGGTATCCTCCTGTGTGGCACCAAGCAGAAAGACCCTCTTCGCGCAAACCATAAGCCTGCGTGACAAGCGTTTGGGTATTGCGGGTCAGATCATCGGTTCCAAGAACTCCAACGACGCTTGTCACACCAGCCAAGGTAAACTCTGACAAAAATACAGGCGGCACCCGGCTTGCGGGGCCTGTTTCGCCTCCTCCGCCAGTAATATGGGCGTGCGCATCTATCAAACCGGGAATTACAGATTCACCGGTAACGTCGAGAATTTCGACGCCAAGACGAGAATCCAAATCCGGCAGGTCCGAGCCAATATAAACAATTTTTTCGCCTGCCAGTAAAATATGACATAGCCCTAGAGGATCAGGGCTGAAAACATTCGCATTTTTTATAAGTTTGAGCATCGAAACCTCATATAGCCTAGAGAAACAGGCTCGTCAGGTAGCGTCATTTTCGAAAATTGATCAAGGTCTATGTTGTCCATAAATACTCTGTCTGAAGTCAGCAGTCGTGGGGCAGATTTGAGAAATTAGCATCAGGAGGATCTCTGATTCATCATCAAACCGAAGATGGCCCGACGTATCTGGTTGATCGCGATGCCCTGTATCTATCCCCAAAAATACTGGCCAGAACGCTTCCAACTGCAGTGGGTGAACCGGTTTTAGTCGGTAACTTTAGCGGCTGATCGTTTGTCACACCCGCCGTTCAAATGGTGGGCATTGACGGATTTCGTTCAGGATGATTTCGACCAGTTCGAACTGTGATTGCCCGTTGACGTCTTCGAAATAGATATGGCTGGGCCAGGATTGACCCACATGGTTATCTTCGGGCAGATTGACCGTTTCGCATACGTGTTTGATGGCGGCCACATATGCGCGGGTCTTCTCAGCCGTTTCGGCCCTGGTCGCCGCCAAATCTTCGATACTATTGCGATCAATCTCAGGTGATCCGATGCCGACCGTCAGGGGCATATTCCGCTGGATCGCCTGTTCCTCGTAGAACGAGATATCCACCTTGTCGGATTCCAACCGCATAATGAAGATCGGGTTCACACTGACCTTGGCGTCCGTCAACTTCAGCAGCTTGCTTTTGCCTCCGGGGGCATCTTCAGCAACTACTGCGCCACGGCGGCGTGAGGCGCGAACCTTTTTCTGGACTTCGGTCACGAAATCGCCGCGGTAGTTATTGTCGAACACACGGTCGGCGTAAGGCTTGTCCCGTAGCATATGACGGATCGAGCGAATGGACATGTTCTGGCAGTTTTCGGGCCCAATGAAGAAAGGCGATCCGGAAGCATCCGAAAGCTCAGTCCAACCATCAGGGAATTGTTCAAAAAAATGGTCCATCCACGGTGCCAGAACGGCGTCACCAAGGTGGTCAAGCAAAGCGTTAACAGTGTCGGGGTCATTCACGATATCTGCCAGCAAGGGTTCCTGCCCATAGATATCCGCCGCAAGGCTGTAAGGGGCCGAGATTTGCAGGGTTGGAGCAACACCCGTCAGTTCTTGCGTCACGCGCATAATCGCATCGATTACTGCAGGTACGCCGGTTGTGAAATCGGGTGTGCCAAGTTCGTGCCAGTTGGCTTTGTTGATTAATGTTTCATCTGGATCGGACCCCGGTGGGAACCTATCAGGATACATCATCTTCTGGCCTAGAGGCTCACAGGTAAAAGCATAGAGGGCCCATGTCATATAGAATTTCCTAAACCCCAAAAGGCGGCTGACGGCAAGATTGGCCCGGACATATCGGTATGGGTCAGTGTTGTAATAGTCCCATGATTCAATGCCGTAGAGATCATTCAAAAGCGCAAGCGTCAGCATATGCACCGAGGCGGTTGCGTGCACCTCGTTGGCGGGCGCCAGAATTGAGAAGTCTTCGTCAAAAACCCCGGCAATGGCCGCATCGAAAAAATCGGTTATTTCCTGTTTTGCGTGTGCGTCATCCGACTGCCAACGTGTCAAAAGGTGCAGGCCGGAGGGGAATGAATAATCTTCGATATTTGCCATTGTCTGCGCATCCCGCTTCTTTTAAGCCAAGCATTACTTGATACGGATAAAACAACCCAATTGGCTTGTAGCGCTGAAAGTGCTTTTCGTAGTATTCCAGAGTCGCTGTCTCCAAGCTATCTATTCTATCAAGATAGAGGCATTCCGCCCGGCTGGAGCTTCATCCAATGAAACAAAAAGGGACGCTGCAAAAAAGCATTAACCCAAGAGCCGAATTACGAATTTTCCCTCCGGCTTTTTTGCAATTCTTGGCCAGTCTTCCGGATAGGCAGTCGCGTGTCAAGGTATTGAAAATCAAAGCTTCACGGCTTTCTATCCGACTTCAGACATAGGCGGCAGCACCACTTCGCTCAATGACGCTCCAGCCATAACCCTAACCGGCATTGTCAGGGCATTGACACGTTAAATCGACGATCTTGCGCGATAAATCCTCTTCCGCTTTGTATCGCCTGATTCCCAACTTTAACCCTCCGTTTCCTGACAATTGGGGCGAACCACTTCAGCGGGGGGATCACGAGGGGGCAGGTTTAAACCCGAATTCAGCTGAATTTCGTCTCGCCTTCGCCATACTTTTGCCATTGCTGAAACCTTCAATGGTGCGTGTAAACCCGATCCGGCAAATCCGATCCAAATGAGAATGCCCGCTTCAATGAACGCCATCAGCATTGTCCCGTTTCGAAAAGACAACAAACCCGCCCCGGATAAAACCGGTGCCCGGTCTGTCACCTTGATTGTTCCTGTTTATAACGAAGAAGGGAGCATTCAGGCATTCCTCGACACGGTAACCCCGGTCCTTGAAGGCATCGGGTCGCAGGTCCGTTTCGAAATCCTCTTCGTCAATGACGGTAGCCGAGATGCCACTGAACGGCTGATCATGTCCGCCGCCGCCGAGCGTGGCGATATCGGGCTGCTCAATCTATCACGCAATTTCGGCAAGGAGGCGGCGCTGTTTGCTGGCCTGTGCCATGCTGAGGGCGCGGCGGTGATCCCGCTTGATGTCGATTTGCAAGATCCCCCCGAAGTGATCTCGGAAATGATCGCACGCTGGCTTGCAGGAGCCAAGGTTGTGAATGCGCGCCGGGCTCGCCGCGATGGCGACAGCCGTTTCAAGAACCTTACCGCAAACGCCTTCTACCGCGTCTTTAACGCGATGGCAGAACAGCCAATCCCGCGCGACGTGGGTGATTTTCGCCTGTTCGACCGCGAGGTGGTGAGTGCGATTTGCCAACTTGGTGAACGGTCGCGTTTCAACAAAGCGCTGTTCTCCTGGGTTGGGTTCGAGGCCGAGGAGGTCACCTTTGAACGTCCGGCCCGGGCTGCCGGCGAAACCTGTTGGTCCTACTGGAAGCTCTGGAAACTGGCACTCGACGGGATATTTGCGTCCTCCACCGTGCCTTTGCGGATATGGACTTACATCGGCATGGTACTGGCACTGGCGTCTTTGGCCTATTCCGCATTTATGTTTGCCAGAGTCCTGTTTTTTGGCGTCGATGTCCCGGGCTATGCTTCTACGTTGATACTGATCCTCGTTTTCGGCGGCATGAATATGTTCGCATTGGGCATCATCGGCGAATATGTCGGCCGGATCTATACAGAAGTGCGTCAAAGGCCAGTCTATATAATCCGTTCTCATCACCGCTGCTCCGACAAGGAAGACTGACATGGAACGCTGTGTCTATGAGCGCATGAATGAACTCGAAGCCCGGCATTGGTGGTTTTCCGCACGCCGCGAGATTATCGCCTCGTTGATCCAACCGCTTCTGAAGGAAAACCCCGATGCGGCGATCCTCGAAGCCGGTTGTGGCAGCGGTGGAAATCTGTCGATGCTGCGTCATTTTGGCAAGGTTGATGCTTTTGAATTCGATAGCGTCGCTCTCCAAGCGGCCGAGGAGAAATCGGGGCTCGACATCCGTTTTGGTGCATTGCCTGACGACGTACCTTTCGAAGACAATCGCTATGATCTGATCGGTCTTTTCGATGTGCTCGAACATATTGAGGCCGACGAGTCGTCGCTTGCCATACTGGCCGAGCGCCTTTCTGAACGTGGCAAGATCCTCGTTACAGTTCCGGCCTTCCCCTTCTTATGGTCGAAACATGATGAAACTCACCACCATTTCCGCCGCTATACCCGCGCAAGCCTTGCCGAGGTGGCAGAAAAGGCTGGTTTGAAAGTCAGCCACAGCAGTTATTTCAACACGTTCCTCTTCCCGTTCGCCGTGGCATCGCGCGCGCTCAAGAAACTGATGGGTAGCGAGACGCCTGATGATCAACTGCCTCCGGCATGGATCAATGGGGTACTCACCCGCGTCTTCGGTGTCGAACGGCACCTGCTTGGGCGTATGCACCTGCCATTCGGCCTTTCGCTCGCCGCCGTTCTCGAAAAGGCCTGATCCCGCCATGGTTGGGCAACTCATCCGATTCGGTGGCGTTGGAGGTATGGCCACGCTTGTTCATGTCATCGTCGCGATGATGATGCGAGGGACCTTTGGGTTCTCCCCACTGCAGGCCAATTTCACAGGCTTTGCCTGTGCTCTTCTGTTTTCATATCTCGGTCATGCGTACTGGACTTTTGGGAAGGGCCTGAGCCGAGAGGCCCAATTTCTGCGTTTTCTCTTTGTTGCGCTGGTTGGATTGGTGATCAGCAGTGGCGCAGTCTTGCTTCTTGATATGGGGCTGGGCCTGGATTTCGGAATCGCGATGCTGGCCGTCGCCGTTCTGGTGCCAACAGCAACGTACCTCGCGCTGCGTTTCTGGGTTTTTGAAACCACCTCCCCGAGGGAGGATACGGACTGGCTCGGGTTGGGTCTGTCGGGTGCGCTTGCACTGGCGGTTCTGGCGCTGTTCTGGGGACGAACGGTCAATCATGATACCGCCTGGTATCTGATCGCGACCCGGGAATGGCTGGACGGGGCGGCGCTTTATGTCGATCTCATTGAGGTTAATCCGCCTCTCAATTTCTATTTTACGTTACCTGCAATCGGGTTTGCTGATCTGTTCGGGTTCAGCGACACCAATGGCGCGTATTTGACACTGGCACTTCTGTTTTTCCTGATCCTGTGCTGGTGCAGCACGATCACCCGCGAGGAGCTTGGCCTTTCCAACAACCGTCGCGCATTTATGCTGGGTGGAATTGCTGTGGCGTTGGTGCTGCCAGCGCTCCAAAACTTCGGCCAGCGTGAACAAGTCATGGTGATCCTGGCGATGCCGTGGTTGCTGGGTGAACTGGGATCGACCCCGGCTCCTCTCAGACGACAGATGACGCGCGCCGCTGTCGCAGCGCTGGGCATCTGCCTAAAGCCATATTTCGTTCTGTTTCCATTGGCCTTGACGATGCTTCTGGTCCTGCGCCAAAGGTCACTAAGACCGCTCCTTTCGGTCGCGAACCTCACTTTTTTGGCGGTCGGGCTAGGCTATATCGGCTATGTTTTGGTCGTCCATCCCGCCTATCTTTCACAGATCGTTCCAATGGCACGAGAGGTCTATGGTGCCTATGGTTCGTCGGTTGAAATCATGTTTAACAGAATCGCAATCGAGATCCTGCTGGCGCTGGTCCTCGCACCTGTGGTTTTGTCCCGGTGTCCGCGGTATCCCGATGTTGACCTGTTCGCAGCTATGGCTCTTGCTGGACTTGGTTCCTATTTCTTGCAGGGAACAGGGTTTGCGTATCACGCGATCCCATTTCGCGTTTTTGCGCTCATAGCCTTTTTCTTCGTGATTATCCGAAGTTCTCAGCCCAAAAGTGTGGTGATCACCACCAGTATAGCTGCCGCGATCCTGATGGCGATCAACATCGAGCGTGGTTTCTACCATAATTACTCTGCACAGCAAATTGCTCATGTGGCGCAAGATTTGGGCAGGGTGGACAGCCTGATGGTGCTGAGTTCACATGTCGATGCCGGGCCATCCGCAGCGATTGCAAGCGGTGCCAGATGGGTCAGTCGCTATCCTGCAAACTGGCTGGTGCCCGGTGCGCTGAATCGCCTGGAAAAAACGAACTGCGCGAACGAGCCCACAACCTGCGCCCACCTTGAAGCTATCGCCGAAAGGAACCGCGCAAACAACCTGGCCGATATCGCCACCGCCCAACCTGATTTGCTGGTCTTCGATCTGAACGCAGGTTACTTCGATAAGCCCGGCTTCTCGTGGGAAGCTTTCATGGCGCAGGACCCCGAGTGGTCCGAGACTATTAAAAATTATAGAGAAATCGGGAAAACCCAGCGCTACATCTACTATCACTACATGCCAGAGCCCTAAAAGGGTCTTGTCAGAGAAAGCCGGCTTGAAGCGGGCAGTGCGGCCTTCTAGCCTTTTTGCATGATAAAACGCAGCCCATTTCCATATTTTCGAACGAGCCCAGAGTTTCCGTCATGCGTAAGGGCTTTTTCCGACCCAGAAAATGCCTGCCTTGACCAGTGCGTTTACGGTTTCGACAGCTTTCGCATGATGACCACGATGCAATAAAATCCGGCGCTGACGATGTGGAGAACAAGTTCGTGGATGCGCTGCCAAGTTGCGATCGCTATCGGGCAAAAAGTTGATCGACGCTCCGGACATTTGTGTCAAACGAAATACTTTCCAAAGACTTGGAACTGCAGCGAACGCCATCAACAAAGCGGGAACGAGTACATTGAAATAGGGCATGGGAACCATGGATAGATTATCGTCGGATCATGTCAGTCTAACCGCTATGGCAGATTCGGCTTGGCACAGCCGGAAAGCTCAGCTTTCTTCCTTCCATTTCCAGGCAATTCTAACGGCCACGAGCAGGGCCACGATCTGAATGACCATAAAGAACACGTTGTCGAGGTCCGGATTCAGATTGGTCATCACGGTCATGGCAATGGCGAGCGGCGCAGCGACAAGGTTCAGCCCGCGATTGATCCCTTTACGAAGAACAAGCGATAGCAGCGCCATCAGGATCGGAAATTCGGCCATGATTCCGCCCAACAACATCAGCCCTTCGGTGACTTCGACACCATTGATCGTACCCGACATCACCTGTTCAAGCATTCCCGGCCGGCCCAGTTCATGCATGTCGCGCGCGAACAAATTGAGCATGTAGAAAATCCACAATGCTGAAAGCAGTGTGTTGTTACTGAGTTTCTGGTTCCACATTTTGGGTGTTCTCCATTCGGAAATTTCGACAAGTGCTGTGTTTGATCGCAAACTACATATAAAAAAATGCTTGTGTATTGCTAAAATTTGTCTCTGCTATATACGTAAATCGATGACTCAAATATCCAAATCTTTCGACTGGAATCAGGCAAGGGCATTCCTTGCAACTGCTGACGAGGGCTCCCTTTCTGCGGCTGCCCGTTTGCTTGGCCAGAGGCAGCCGACACTAAGTCGGCAGGTCGCCAACTTGGAACAGGATCTTGGTGTCATGCTGTTCGAACGCATCGGCCGTAGGTTAGTATTAACCGAGCCAGGTGTTGAATTACTTGAGCATTTCAAGACGATGGGGGCGGCGGCTGATCTCGTGTCACTGGTTGCATCAGGTCAATCTCAGACCATTGAAGGCAAGGTTTCCATTACAGCGACGGATGTCATGGCGACCCACCTTTTGCCTCAAGTTCTGCGGCGGATAAGAGACGTCGCACCTAGTATCAATATTAGTGTAATCACATCGAATGAAGTGCGTGACTTAATGCGCCGAGAGGCGGATATTTCTATCCGGCATGCAAGACCTGAGCAGCCAGACCTCGTCGGCAAAAAGATTGGTGAAGTGTCTGCCCACCTGTATGCATCCAGTCGATATCTTCAATCGTATGGATATCCTGAGACCGCCGCCGATATCTCAGGGGCAGAGTTCATCGGTTTTGAAAACCCTGAGCACTTGCTTTCAGCGTTGACGGCTCGGGGACTGTCGCTGACAGCTCGAAACTTCAAGTTGTCTACCAACAGCGGCCCCGCGTATCTGGCAATGGTGGGCGAAGGGCTTGGAATCGGCCTTTTGTCAAAGGAAATAGCTGCGACGATGTCGGAGCTGACGCCGGTTCTCCCCGAAATCGATCCTATTGCGATCCCTGTTTGGCTTGTGACCCACCGTGAATTGCATACGAGTCGCCGAATACGCCTTGTTTTCGATCTGCTGGCCGAAAGCTTGCTTTGAACGCATTGCCCAGACCAGCTTTTCCCGGTGTAGGTGACGCTGAGTTTTCTGCAGTTCGTGCCTTTGTTAAATGAAATTGCGCGCACGGCGCTGAGACCGCAATCGCGGAGCCATCTTCGCCCAACATTAACTGGGACCTGATGGGTTTGCCATTTTATTTGAATATAGGTTCTGAGCAGTGACCGGCGCGGCATACAGGCAATAAGCAGGCCGCCGGGTTTAAGAAACCCGGACCACCTCCTCTAAAGCGAGGCTGGGTTGCGGTAGATGCTCAAGCACATGTCCAGCCATGACGATATCGAACAATTCATTTTGGAAGGGTAGCGCAGTGATGTCTGCTTGTGACAGAGCGACATTCATTCCTGATTTCTGTAAGTTCTTTTACGCACGCGCGATCATATCAGGCGCAACGTCGATTCCAGAAAGGCTGATACCAGAACGAACCGCCTTGCTCCGGGCTCACGAAAGTGTTCCGGTTCCCAATCCAGCGTCCAGCACGCGGATGTCGCTGCCGCTCCCTGGATTATGATGGCCCCGCAAGAGTTTGTGCAGCATCGCCTTCATAGAGCTGTCGCACGGATAGAAAGAACTTAATTGTTAGCAAGCTAGTTATTATTGCGCAATCGCCAGGCGTTTTCTTCGATAACAGACAGACCTTCAGGTGTGGCGATCCAGTAAGACCCGTTTTGGTCTTGCAGCACGGCTTTAACCTCATCTCCGGCGAGGCCGTCGGCCGCGCTGATATCGGTCCAGTGTTCCCCATCAAAAATGCTGAGGCCGTCATATTCATACCCCTGCCAAATACGCCCCTCTGAATCCTCAAAGACAGATCGCACCTTTCTGCTTTCAAGTTCAGACTCTCTTTCAAGCTTCACCCACTTTTTTTGCGAAAAAAGGCTGACACCTCCGCGCCCGGCAAAGCCGGTTGCGACCCACAATACTCCGGTCTGATCCTCGATAATGTCTGTAACCGAGCTATGGTTTAGCTCTTGTCCAGCAGAGTAGCTTTGCCAACCAGAACTTTCGCGAAAGGATAGAAGCCCGCCGTTTGTGTTGGAATCTGAACCCACCCAAAGGGTATCCGAACTATCCAGAAAAATTGTACTGATGGCTGTAATTTTCGTTTCTTCAGGCAACATAACTGGCTCAAAAGTACCGTCCTTAAAGCGTACCAGCCCGCCCTCGCCACCGACCCAGATGTTTCCTGAAGGTTCTGCCAGAACCATATACACTGGGCCCGTTAGCCCAATTTCACCTGATGAAAAGTGATGCCACTGCCCGTCGTCAAACAGTGAAACACCTGCATCGTGTGCCACCCAAAGGCTACCGCCCACAGAATTCTGTAGCGCGCGGATATATCTTAACTCCTTCACCTCAGTTGGCGTAGCCAGAATGGTCAATGTGTCCCTATCAACAATGGTTAAACCGTCACGTCCACCCGCCCAAATTTCGTCGCCAACCGTAAGCAGGGCTGAGACTTCTCCAGGTTCTCGCAAAACCACCCAACCCGGGGGAAGTGAATTGATTTTCCTGAGGTCAATAAGCGAGACAATCAAAGAAACACCAACCAAGACCACCGCTGCACCAATGAAAATCTGGAGGCACGATCTGAGTGTGTTGAGAAGTTTTTTAATTCCCCAAATATTACCCATTTAATTCAATCACTTTAGCATTTTTGATCACGTAGTTTCTGTCACAAAAATGGCTAACTTCCTTCAAGTCGTGCGTAACATAGATCAGCGTCATTTTGCTGTTGTTCACGATGCTCTTTATCAACTCCGCCAACTCAGTTTTTGCAACACTGTCAAGATTGGTGAGTGGTTCATCCATCAGTAGAATTCTTGGCTCTGGTGCGAGCGTGCGCGCGATTGCGACGCGCCGCTGTTCACCACCAGACAGCGTGTCGGGCATGCGTTTAGCCAGATGCGTTGTTCCGGTTTCGGATAAAATTCGGTTTAGGCGCTCAGCAGCGTCAGATTTTGGCAACTGCTGAAGCCCAAACAAAATGTTTTGCGCAACATTCATGTGTGGCCAAAGAGCCGGGGCCTGAAACACAAAACCAACCTGCCGCTGATGCGGTGGAACAAGGGTCCGGCCAGATTGACTTGTCAGTTTGCTTTCAATGCGGATGTCGCCGCGATCAGGCGTATCAAGACCAGCAATCAGACGCAGAAAGGTGGTTTTCCCGCAGCCGGAAGGCCCTGTTATGGCGACGTGGGCCCCAGTTTCGATTGTCAGGGATACGTCATCGAATATGGTTTTTCTTGCCAAGGATTTGGTGATGCAATTAAGCGAAATCATGTCTTTTTCCCTGGTATTTTTGGTAGAAAAAAGCGCCAGCTTCCGGCCACTCCAAACAGAAAAATTGCATAAATTATCGTTAGCAGCGGAATAACAAGGCACAGGCCTGCAACCGTTTCGTTGGCACCGTAGTGCATGTAATTGTAAATACGGATCGTTATCGTGCCGGTTCCCGCTGGAATGGTTAGCAGTGATGCTGGGAGCTCTCCCAGCGCCAGTACAAACATCAGCAGCGAAGCGGCAATGC
>Ga0316204_10002034_pt1 | contig 48892 bp, 43 predicted proteins | sample 6monrhotite_MG_2_FD_205661 | JGI IMG/M metagenome (GOLD analysis project Ga0316204, IMG submission 205661) | Microbial mat bacterial communities from mineral coupon in-situ incubated in ocean water Damariscotta River, Maine, United States -... | ecosystem: Environmental > Aquatic > Marine >... | reverse complement strand
CGGAATCGCGGCCGTTACGGGAGCTACCACCTGCTTTTTTATGTGCCATGAGTGTTTACTCCTTGTCTGCCTTGGGCTCTGCCTTCGGCGCGGCTTTTTTAGCCGGCGCTTTCTTGGCTGCGGTTTCGGTCTTTTCTGCAGCCGCCTTCGGTGCAGCGGCTTTCTTGGCCGGGGCTTTCTTGGCGCCGGTGGCGCTGATGCCCGTGATCTTCACCAAGGTCAGGTCTTGGCGATGACCGTTTTTACGGCGGGAATTTTGACGACGGCGCTTTTTGAAGATGATGATCTTCTCGCCACGCGTCTGACGCACCACTTCGGCGCTGACGGAAGCCTTGTCGATCAGCGGGGAACCCACGATGGGGGCTTTGCCCTCTTCGCCAATCATCAGGACTTCGTCGAATTGCACGGTATCACCGGCATCGGCAACCAGCTTTTCAACGACAAACACGTCGTCTTCGCTGACGCGGTACTGCTTACCGCCGGTTTTAATCACTGCGAACATGGTTTCGCTCTCTTTTTTCTGTTCCGCGTCGTGTGGCGCCGGAAGCTTGACCGGACTTCGAGGGCTTAAAGCCGCCTCGGACTGCGCATTGCAAAACCCCGGAAATCACTTTCCGGGTTAGGAAGGCGGCAATATACCCCGAAAACCGCGCATGTCAACGCTTTATGGTGTCCGTACAGGCCCCGAAACGACACTCTATATATAACGTGTCGAAAAACCCTCAACAAAGCGCACCACTCCGCTTGCGCCCCCATAAGCTTTAAGCTAGTCTCCGCCCGCCTTAGACCATAAGGATCTACATGCGGAGAGGTGCCGGAGTGGTCGAACGGGGCGGTCTCGAAAACCGTTGTGGCAGCAATGCTACCTAGGGTTCGAATCCCTATCTCTCCGCCATTATTATAGGCCCTGTGCGCATCGCACGGGGCCTTGTTTTATTTGTCGCGCAGCGCTCGCCAGCGATGGCAGCTGACGGCTTGGCCTTTTCCCGCATCTTCACGGTCCGGAAACACCTGCGAACACGCTTCTTCGGCGGCGAAGCAGCGCGGGTGGAACGGACATCCGGATGGCGGATCGATGGGCGACGGCAGTTCGCCGCTTAACTTGATACGATTTTGGCGCTCGTCGCGATCCACGCTGGGCGTCGCCGACAGCAAGGCTTGTGTATAGGGGTGGCGCGGATGGGCGAAGACCGCTTCGCGCGGGCCGCTTTCCACGACCCGACCCAAATACATCACCATGACCTCGTCGGCGACGTGGCGCACGACGCTCAGATCGTGGGAGATAAACATGTACGCCAAGCCGAACTCGTCTTGCAAATCGGCCAGCAGATTGAGCACCTGCGCCTGGATCGAAACGTCCAACGCCGAAACCGGCTCATCCAGCACGACAATGCGCGGTCGCAACATCAAGGCCCGCGCGATGGCGATGCGTTGGCGTTGACCGCCGGAAAACATGTGTGGATAGCGCCCGATGTGTTCAGGGCGAAGCCCGACCCGTTCCATCATCGACACCGCATCGGCTTCGCGTTCCGCCGCCGTCATGTCGGTGTTGATTTTGAGCGGTTCTTGCAAAATCGCGCCGACCCGTTGGCGTGGATTGAGCGAACCATAAGGGTCTTGAAAGACGATCTGCACGACACTGCGTAGGTCCGCCTGATTGTGCGCCTCGCTCACGTCTTTGCCATCGATCAGCATGCGCCCCGAGGTTGGCGGTTCGATCATCGTCACCAAACGCGCCAAGGTCGATTTGCCGCAACCCGATTCCCCCACCACGCCCAAGGTGCGACCGGGGTGCAACGTAAAGCTGGCGTTGCCCAGGGCTTGAACCGTGGACATGCCTTTGAACATGCCGCGTTTGACGTCGTAGTGGCGCGAGAGATTTTCCGCTGTGAGGATGGCGTTTTTCATGATGCGCTGCCTCGCGGATAAAAGCAGCGCACGCCACCATCGAAAGTCGGCCGTTCATGCTGGCAGCGATCTTGGGCAAAACCGCAACGGGGCTGAAATTGGCAGCCGTGCAGCTGATCGTAAGGACCCGGCACGACCCCCGGAATGGCGTTGAGTCGCCGTCCCTGGCGACGTTCCGGAAGCGCGTCCAACAGCGCCGCCGTGTACGGGTGGCGCGGCCTGGAAAAGATATCGTCCACCGCCCCGGTTTCAACTTGTTCGCCAGCATACTGCACATTGACCGTTTTTGCCGTTTCCGCCACCACGCCCATGTCATGGGTGATTAAAACCATGGCCATACCTTTTTGCTTTTGAAGATCGAGCAGCAAATCGAGGATTTGCGCTTGAATGGTGACGTCCAGCGCGGTGGTTGGCTCATCCGCGACCAACACCCGCGGGTTGCACGAGATCGCCATGGCGATCATCACGCGCTGGTTCATGCCGCCCGACAGCTGATGAGGAAAGGCTTTCAAACGCTGTTCGGGTTCAGGGATACCCACTTGGTCCAACAATTCCACCGCCCGGGTCTGGCGTTCTTTCGCGCTTAGACCAAGGTGCGCTTTCAGCGCTTCCTTGATTTGAAAGCCGACCGTGAAACATGGATTGAGCGACGTCATCGGTTCTTGAAAAATCATCGCCATGTCTTTGCCGACGATGCGTCTTCGCGCCCCTGGCGACAGTCCCAACAGATCGGCGCCGTCAAATTGCATCGTGTCCGCCGTGACCTTGGCGGTCCACGGCAGCAAGCCCATCACCGCCAACATGGCAACGCTTTTGCCGGAACCGGACTCGCCCACAACGGCGGCGACTTCGCCCGCATCAATGCTGAGGTTCACCCCATCGACGGCCTTAAACGGACCGAACGCGACGCTCAAATTTTTGATGTCCAGTAAGCTCATGAGCGTTTCAACTTCGGATCAAGCGCATCGCGCAGGCCGTCCCCCATCAGATTGAACGACAGCACCGTGACCAAAATCGCAATGCCGGGGAAGCTCACCACCCACCATGCACTCAAGATAAACTCACGCGCCTCGGCCAGCATGGTGCCCCATTCCGGCGTCGGCGGTTGCGCGCCCATGCCGAGAAAACCGAGCGCCGCAGCATCCAAGATCGCGGTGGAAAAGCTCATGGTGCTTTGCACGATCAATGGCGCCATACAGTTGGGCAGCACCGTGATGAACATCAAGCGCAACGGGCCCGCACCGGCGATGCGGCTGGCGATGACGTAATCGCGCGAACGTTCGTTAATCACCTGGGCGCGGGTCAAGCGCACGAAATGCGGCTGCAACACCAAGGCGATGGCGATCATCGCATTGACCAAACCAGGCCCCAACAAAGCCACCATGACCAACGCCAGCAACAAGCTGGGAAAGGCCAAGATGATGTCCATCAAACGCATGATCACGGTTTCGACCGCACCGCGCAAAAAGCCCGCAAGCAGGCCCAACGAAATGCCAACCACCAACGAAAGGCTCACCACCACCCCGCCGATGAACAGCGAGAACCGCGCGCCGTAAATGATCCGCGACAACATATCGCGACCCACCGCATCGGTGCCCAACAGAAAATGCCAGCTGCCACCCTCTTGCCAAGCGGGTGGCTGCAGCAAATGATCGCGAAATTGTTCGGTCGGGGAATAAGGCGCGATCACGTGCGCAAACAACGCCACCACCGTGATCGCGATAATGATGTAAAGGCCCGCGACCGCGCCGCGGTTTTCGCGAAAGTACGCCCAAAACTCCCGTAACGGGGACGGTGGTGCACCATTGCCCCCCGTATTGCCCCCCGTATTGATCGACGCGTTGTCCATGTTTGTCATTCCGTGTGCCGAATGCGGGGGTTGATCAGGCCGTACAACAGATCGACCAGCAAGTTCACAATCATGACGATGGCGGCGATCATCAGCAGTCCGCCCTGCACCGCCGGGTAATCACGCCGGGAAATGGAATGCACCATCCATTTGCCGATGCCGGGCCATGAAAAAATCGTCTCCGTCAAAATAGCCCCCGCCAACAGCACGCCGATCTGAAGACCGATGGTGGTCACCACGGGGATCAAGGCGTTGCGCAAAGCATGCACGCCGATCACCCGCAACGGCGTCAAGCCCTTGGCACGGGCGGTGCGAATGTAATCTTCGCCCAAAACTTCCAAAATCGCGGAGCGCGTCTGTCTGGCAATCACCGCCAGCGGAATGGTGCTGAGCATCACGGTCGGCAAAATCAAATGGCTGGCAGCAGACTTAAACGCGCCCTCTTCACCCGACAGCAAGCTGTCGATCAGCATAAAGCCGGTGACGGGTTCGAAATAGAACATCGCCGATATGCGACCCGACACCGGGGTCCACCCCAAGATGCCGGAAAACAGCATGATCAGCAGCAAGCCGGACCAAAAGATCGGCATCGAATATCCAACCAGCGCACCGCCCATCACAAAGTGATCGAACATGGAGCCACGTTTCACACCGGCAATGATGCCCGCGGGAAGCCCCACCAACAACGCGACCAGAATGGCGCACAGCGAAAGTTCGACGGTGGCGGGAAACAGCGTGAAAAATTCATCGACGACGGATTGGCGGGTGATGATCGAGGTGCCCAGATCGCCATGCAGCAACTTGCCGAGAAACGTCAAATATTGCTGCCACAGCGGCAGGTCATATCCAAATTGCACCATCAGTTCTTGATGACGCGCCGGGTCGATCCCGCGCTCACCTGCCAGCAACTCGATCGGGTCGCCGGGGATCATGCGGATAAAACCGAACGCAACAACCGTCACCCCTAAAAAGGTGGGGATCAGCATCGCCAGTTTAGAAATAAGAAACCGAAACATGATTTACAGTATACCGATAAAAAGCCGGGGAGAGCCATCAGCCCTCCCCGGTGTTTCTTGAGATGGAATATTTATTTCAGATCGACGCCGTAGAAAATAAAGCCGCCGAACGGATCGATTTTAAAATCGACCACTTCGTTGCGCACCGGCACGAACACCACCGAGTGCGCAATCGTCGCCCACGGCGCTTCGCGTTTGAAGACCGCTTGGGCTTGTTTGTAGACTTCTGTGCGCCCCGCCTTGTCGCTGACGACCTTGGCTTTTTGGATCAAGCTTTCAAATTCCTTGTCACACCACTGCGCACGGTTGGAACCACCGATGGCGTCGCAGCTCAAAAGAACGGCGAGGAAGTTGTCGGGATCGCCATTGTCGCCGGTCCAGCCCAACAGAACCGTTTGATGCTCGCCCGCTTTGGAACGTTTGAGGTATTCGCCCCACTCGAAACTGACGATTTCAGCTTCGACACCGACCTTAGCCCAATCGGATTGGATCAGTTCCGCCATACGCCGTGCATTGGGGTTGTACGGGCGCTGTACCGGCATAGCCCAGATGTTGGTTTTGAGATTTTTCACACCGGCTTCGGCCAACATCTTTTTGGCGGCCACGGGATCGTAAGGATCGTCAACGGTGCTTTCATCATATGACCAGATGGTCGGCGGGATCGGGTTTTTAGCCGCCTTGCCGGCACCTTGGAAAACCGCGTCGATGATGGCGGCTTTGTTGATCGCCATATTCAGCGCCTTGCGCACACGCCGATCGGTGAAAGGCGCTTTTTTGGTGTTGTAAGCAAGGTAGCCAACATTCAGGCCTTCTTGCTGCAACAGCTTGACCTTGGGGTCTTTGCGCATGGTGGCGAGATCGGCCGGATTGGGATACGGCATGACGTGGCATTCGCCAGCTTTGAGCTTTTGATAGCGCACCGAAGCGTCCGGGGTGATCGAAAACACCAAGTTGTCGAGCTTCGCCCGGCCTTCCCAGTACGGATCAAACGCCTTATAGCGGATCATCGCGTCTTTTTGATACATCACCAACTGGAACGGCCCCGTACCGACGGGATCGAGATCGATTTTTTCCGGGGTTCCCGCTTTCATCAAGTTATCGGCATATTCCGCCGACATGATCGACGCGAAATCCATGCCCAAATTGGCGATGAACGGCGCTTCCGGACGGTTGAGATCGAAACGCACCGTATGGTCATCGACCTTAACGATATCCTTGATCAGGTCCGGCATGCTCATGCCATTGAAATATTCGAAAGAGCCACCCGAAACCTTGTGGTAGGGGTGGTCTTTCTTCCATTGGCGGGCAAAGCTGAACACCACATCGTCGGCATTGAAGTCACGCGTCGGCGTGAACGATTTGGTGGTGTGGAACTTCACGCCTTTGCGCAGATGAAACGTGTAGCTGAGACCGTCAGCGGACACATCCCAGCTTTCGGCCAGCCCCGGTTCCACAATGGTGGTGCCGCGTTTGAATTTGACCAAGCCGTTAAAAAGGTGCCGCGAACTGGCGTCGAACGTAGTTCCGCCGGTGTAAAAAGCGGGATTGAACCCTTCTGGGCTGGCTTCGGAGCAGTACACCAAGGTCTTGGCTTCAGCCGATGAGACCATGGCAAGCGCTGCACCCAACCCTGCGGCCAGGGCAATAATATGTTTCTTCACGGTAAAAACCTCCCAGTCTCGCGACGCTTACGTGTGCGTCATTCAAAAATCCGCACACACAACTTATTGTACGCGGATGCCAATCGCCCCCATTGAATAGGGATCGTTCTTAGCACTTGAAAAGACTTCACCTTTTCAAGATACGAGTCAAGTAAACTTACATATCTACGATCATACAAATTGAACAAAGCCACACTAAAAGTAGTGCTTTAATTTGGGCGCGGACATCAACTTGAACATGCCCTCACGTTTTCAAGTGCGTACCAAAGCCTGACCGACCGGGTGTGAAGCGTGCTGATCCACGAAAGCGGTTTTTAGAGCGCGCCTTATTCGGCCAATTCGGGGCGGTTGCGATAAAGCTCCAAAGCCTCTGGATTGGCCAGGGCGTGTTGATTGTGCACCGCGTGACCGTGGATCACATCGCGCACCGCAAGCTCGACGATTTTTCCCGACTTGGTGCGCGGGATGTCCGCCACAGCCAACACTTTCGCAGGGACATGACGCGGTGTCGTATTGGTGCGGATTTCCGATTTGATGCGCTTGATGAGCTCGTCGTTCAACTGAATGCCTTCGCGCAATTTGACGAACAGCACCACCCTGACGTCGTCGTCCCACGTTTGACCGACGACCACGGATTCCAAAACATCTGCGACGCGTTCGACTTGGCGGTAAATTTCCGCCGTGCCGATGCGCACCCCGCCGGGGTTCAAGGTCGCGTCGGAGCGGCCATAAAAGACCACCCCGCCGGTGTCTTTCACCTCGATCAAATCGCCGTGATGCCAGACGTTGTCAAAGACTTCAAAATAAGCCGCGTGGTAACGCTTGTGTTCAGGGTCGTTCCAAAAACCCCACGGCATCGACGGATGGGGTGAGCGACAGACCAATTCACCGGGTTGGTCCGTCAGTGCCGTGCCGTCGGCATCAAAGGCTTGAACGTCCATGCCGAGGTGACGCTTTTGGCATTCGCCGCGATACACCGGGCCGATGGGATCACCGCCAACAAAGCAGCCGACGATATCCGTGCCGCCCGCAATCGACGACAAACAGCAATCGGCTTTCCAGGCGCGATAGACATAATCGAAGCCGTCGGGTGAAAGCGGCGAGCCTGTGGAAAGGATGGTGCGCAAGTGAGCAAGGTCGTGGGTGCGCGCCGGTTGTATTCCAGCCTTGGCGCAGGCATCCAAGTATTTTGCCGAAGTTCCGAAATGGGTCACCCGTTCACGTTCCGCGATGTCTGCGAGGCGATTGCCATCGGGATAAAACGGCGAACCGTCGAACAAAACGATGCTCGCTTCGCTGGCCAGAACCGACACCAGCCAGTTCCACATCATCCAGCCACAGGTGGTGAAATAAAACACCCGATCGTCGGGGCGCACATCACACTGCAGTTGATGCTCTTTGAGATGTTGCAGCAACACCCCGCCCGCGCGGTGTACGATGCATTTCGGCACGCCGGTGGTGCCGGATGAAAACAAGATGCACAGCGGATCGTTAAAGCCAACCGACGCATAATCGATGCGGCCCCGAACTTGGCTTTGTAACATCTCGCCGTAGCCAACGCCTTTGTCGCCAAGGCCGGATATGTCGGGGTTTTTAGCCGTAAACGGCACCACCACGACCTTGCTCAAGCTGGAGATCAGGTCGGTCAACTCACAGACGGTCTGCAAGCTGTCGAACAGTTTGCCGTTGTACCGATACCCATTGGCGCAAAACAGCACCTTGGGTTCAATCTGGCCAAAGCGGTCCAAAACGCCCTGCACGCCGAAATCGGGCGAGCACGACGACCACACCGCGCCGAGCGCCGTGGTGGCAAGCATGGCGACCACGGCTTCTGGCATGTTGGGCATGAAGCCGGCGACCCGGTCGCCACGGCCCACACCCATTTGTTTCAACGCCCGGCTGGTGCGCGAGACGTTGTCGTGCAAGGCATCCCACGACAGTTCACGACGTTCGCCGTTTTCAGCATGAAAGACAATCGCCGCACCGCTGCCGCGCCGCTTTAACAAGTTGCGGGCAAAGTTCAAGCGCGCTTCGGGGAAGAACGCGGCGTCGGCGAGATCACCATCAGATCTAAGCGTTGGGCCGACTTCGCCTTGGGCCAGCACACCGCAAAAATCCCACACCATGCGCCAAAAGCCTTCGGGCTGGTTGACCGACCAGTCCCAGACGTCGTCATAACAAGACAGCTCCACCCCATGGCAGCGTTCGGCGCGGTGCATAAAATGGCTCAGCAGAGTATCGCGCACGCGGTCCTCTGACGGTTTCCACAATTGGGTGTTCATATCAAACCGCTTTACCGAACAACTGTGACCGAACATTGGGCGTGACGAACGATACGGGCTGCGTTGGGACCAAGCAGAAAATCTTTTAGATCGTCGCGACCCGACGACACCACAATCATGTCGGCATTGATTTTATCCGCCATGTTCAAGATGACTTCATACACCGTGCCTTCACCAACGATGTGTTGGGTTTTCACGTCCGTCGGAACATTGGCTTTGACGAATTCTTTCAGTGCCGCAAGGACCTTTTCGCCAACGCCTTTTTCATAACCTTTGGGAAAGAACTGCCCGACGATCGACATGCCGAAATCTGGTGTCACCGTCATCACATGCAAGCGTCCACCGGATGCGCGAACAAACTCCAACGCCACCGGCAGCGCCTTTGTCCATGACCCTTCGTCGTTCAAATCGATCGCCAACAAAACATCTTTAAACATGGCTCATCCCCTTTAAACAGCTTCGGCGGCGCGTAACCGCCGACGCTGCAAAACAATGACGAAAAACAACAGTGCAATGGCGGGGATGTAGAACCATTCCTTGGCCATGCGTTCGGTCGGCACTTCAATGCGTTCAATTTGCACAGGCTCATCGCCATAAAAATCAAACGCCAACATCGTTTGAGATAATGCCGTGCTGGGCATCGGTTCGTCCAAAATCGCGCGCTCGCCATCAATGTTGACCATCAGTCCCGCCGCCGTCATCAAGCGGCTCTCACCGTCACCGCTGGCGCCTAAGGGAGCCATCACGGTCGTGGTAAACGGATCGCCATAACGGCTGTCCGGGCCGCTCACGACAAAGCGCAAATACCCGTCCGCAGGCACCTGTTCAGCCACCGATACAATGTCCGCGCCAGAGCGGTAATCATAGGGTGGGCTGACTTGATCCAGCCAATAGCCCGGTCGAAACATGGTGAAGGCAATCAGCAACAGCGCCGCCGTCTCCCACGTTTTATTGCGCACGAACATATGTCTCTGGGTGGCCGCCGCGAAGGTCAGCATCGCCGCCAAGGCAATTGCAAAGACGAACACCGCCTGCAGCGGACCGACGTTGATCAACAACAAATCGGTATTGAAGATGAACAAGAACGGCAAGATCGCGGTGCGGATGTCGTACATGAAACCTTGGATACCGGTGCGGATCGGATCGCCGCCGGATATCGCCGAGGCCGCAAACGCCGCCAAGCCAACCGGCGGCGTATCATCGGCAAGGATGCCGAAATAAAACACGAACATGTGCACGGCAATCAACGGCACGATCAAACCCGATTGCGCGCCCACCGCGATGATCACCGGGGCCATCAAGCTTGAGACGACGATGTAATTGGCGGTGGTCGGCAGGCCCATGCCCAAAATCAAGCTGAGCACCGCGACCAAAAACAACATCAACATCAAGTTGCCACCGGACAGGAATTCAACGAATTCGCCCATAACCTGGTGCGCGCCGGTCAGCGAAATGGTGCCGACGATGATGCCCGCCGCACCCGTGGCGACGGCAATACCAATCATGTTGCGCGCACCGGCGACCATGCCGTCGATGAATTGAGAAAAACCATGCTTGAAGCCTGCCACCAAATCGCCTTGTTGGCGCAGCATGGCTTTGAGGCTGTGTTGGGTCAGCGCGATGAAAATCATACCCATGGTCGCCCAGAATGCGGACAGGCCCGGAGAGAAGCGCTCGATCATCAAGCACCACACCAACACCACGATGGGCAGCAAATAATACAGCCCGGTTTTAACCGTGGGTCCCAGTTCAGGGGTCATCAACATCGGCTTGGTGAGGTCTTCGACATCCAAGTCCGGCAAGTCCGCCGCAACCTTGGCCAAGACCACGTAAAGCAACAAAAACAACGCCATCGCGGCATAAATGGTGGCCTCGCCAAACGCGTCCTTGGTCCACCCCAAGCCGTAATAAATCGCACCCGCCAAACCGGCGGCGACCACAAAACCCAATATGACATTGGCAAGGCGCATCAAAATCGAACGGCTTGGGCCGCTACGCGGCAAGCCTTCAAGGCCCAATTTCAAGGCTTCCAAATGGACGATATAAAGCAGCGCGATGTAAGAAATCAGTGCCGGCAAGAAAGCGTGACGCACCACGTCCAAATAACTGATGCCGACGTATTCAATCATCAAAAACGCCGCCGCGCCCATCACCGGCGGGGTCAGTTGGCCGTTGGTACTCGACGCGACTTCAACCGCGCCCGCCTTTTCCGCCGAAAACCCCGTACGCTTCATCAGCGGAATGGTAAAGGTGCCGGTGGTCACCGTGTTGGCGATGGATGAGCCGGAAATTAGGCCCGTCATCGCCGACGACAGCACCGCAGCTTTCGCCGGGCCGCCGCGAAAATGTCCTAACATCGCCACGGAGGTTTTAATAAAGTACGCCCCCGCACCGGCCTTTTCCAAGATCGAGCCGAACAGCACGAACAGGAAAATCATCGACGCCGAGACCCCAAGGGCGACACCGTAAACGCCTTCGGTCTGCATCCAATAATGGCCCAAAGCTTTGGAGAACGATGCCCCTTTCCATTGAATGACTTCCGGCATCCACGGCAAGTGGCCGAAGAATACGTATAACATAAAGACCGAGGCGACGATCACCAACGGCAAGCCGAGCGCACGGTATGTGGAAATCAACAGCACCGCCATGCCCGTCGCCGACACCACCAAATCGGTGGTGGTCCACAAGCCGGGGCGCAACGCAATTTCATTCTTAAACGTCGGCATGTACATGCACACCGCCACACCGGCAATGGCTAATAGCCAGTCGTACCAGGGGATGTAGCGTCGTGGAGAACTTTTAAACAAAGGAAAAGCGGTGGCTGCCAAGAACAGGGCAAACGCCAGATGGATGGCGCGGGCCTCATCGGAATTGAAGGTCAAATTGACACCCAAAACTCTGGTCAGCCAAAACGGCACGGTCGATGAAATATAAATCTGAAACACCGACCAAGCCAAAGGCACCAAGATCAGCATCTTACCGGCCATTCCAGACGGCGAACGCGCACCGGTATCGCTTTCGGCGACCATATCCTCAATGGATGGTGTGGCGATCTCGCCCGCGCCTTGGCTGTTTTGCGTCATGTTTCGCCGCTCCCCTGCAATATGACAAAATAAATATATTGAGCGAAATCACCGCCGGAGCCTTGCGGCATCCGGCGGTGCTTCGTCGTAGTCTTCTTAGTTGATCAAGCCCATTTCTTTGTAGGCTTTTGCAGCACCGGGGTGCAGCGGTGCGGACAAGCCGTCGCTGACCATGGTCTTGGGGTCCAAGGTGGCGAACGCCGGGTGCAGTTTGCGGAACTGTTCGATGTTCGTCATTGTTTCCTTGGCAACGATGTAGGCCACTGCGTCCGGCACGTCGGAAGACGTCACGAACGTTGCGCCGACACCAAACGTGGTGACGTCATTGGGCGTACCCGTATACATGCCACCGGGAATGATCGCGGTGCGGTAGTACGGATTTTCTTTGACCAACTTGTCGATCGGCGCGCCTTTGACGTCGATGAGCTTCACTTCGCAAGCGGTGGTGGCTTCTTTAAGCGCAGCTGCCGGGTGACCGATGGTGTAGATCATCGCGTCGATTTTGTTGTCGCAAATCGCGGCCGCCATTTCGGAGCCCTTCAATTCGGACGCCAACGAAAAGTCGCCTTTTTTCATGCCGAAAGCGTCCATGACGACTTCCATGGTGGCGCGTTGACCGGAACCGGGGTTGCCGATGTTGACGCGCTTGCCTTTTAAGCCTTCAAAGCCGGTGATGCCGGAATCGGCACGCACGATCAGGGTGAACGGCTCTGCATGGACAGAGAACATGGCGCGCAATTTCGTGAACGCACCGGCGTCTTTGAATTTTGAAGTGCCATGAAAAGCGTGGTACTGCCAATCGGATTGGGCCACGCCGAATTCCAACTCACCCGCGCGGATGGTGTTGATGTTGTAGACCGAACCGCCGGTGCTTTCCGCCGAGCAGCGAATGCCGTGATCTTTGCGGGTCTTGTTCACCAAACGACAAATCGCACCACCGGTGGGGTAATACACCCCGGTCACGCCGCCGGTACCGATGGACACGAACTTCTGTGCCGCAGCCGCCGGAGCCGACGCAAAAGATGCCGCCGTAACGACAGCCGCTGCCGCCATCATGGTGCCTTTAAATAACGTACTCATTTTAATCTCCCTAAGTTGTCATGTGAAACGCTTCAACGCGTTCCAAGCTTTTGATACATCATAAGTTCATGCGGTGTTTCCCAGTCGGGTCCTGTCGGCATGCGCCGTCCCTTCCCAACCGTTGCGGACACCGCGCCCGCCGTCATTCATCGCCCTGCGCGCTTGCTCTGCGCTGCTCACAGGCCGTGCGAGCAAGTGTGCCCCGTCCGCCACCTGCTTGACCAGCGCTGCATTGTCTGGAGACAATGTGTTGTCGTTCAAATACATATTGTTCTCAAAACCGACCCGCACATGACCGCCTAAGCTCAGCGCCGCAAGCGCAACCGCGCCTTCTCTAGCCCCGAACGCACACACGCTCCACAGCATTGGGTTCAGTTCGTGCTGAGCGGCGGCGTCGAGAAACGGTAATAAATCGCTGGGCTGGGATTGCCCATCTCCATAACGCCCCAACACATAAAGCACGCTCAGACGCTCCCCCGCCACCGCGCCGCTGCGCACCAAATAGGCCAAGCGCGCGACTTCTGCCGGATTGTAAAGAATATGTTGCAGGGCAATGCCCTCAGCGTAAGCCCAGCGATAAAAGTCTGTGGCTTTGTCTTCGCCGTCGGCGGTGAGCTCTTTCAAGGACACCGATGCCGCTTCGGGGCGCAGGTCGCGCACCAAGGCCATTTGCTCATCGGGGCTATAGCGCCCCACCGCTTCGGTGGTGACTTGGATCACAAGATCATCGCCGACCGCGCCGCGCACCGCTTGGATGGCTTGGCGGTAAAGGTCAACATTCAACGAATGTGCGCCATCGCCGTCGCGCACATGCAGATGCAACATCGACGCCCCGGCGGCCAAACAAGACTTCGCGTCACGCGCCAATTCATCCGCCGTCATCGGCAGTGCCGCGTGGTCCCGGTGCGTTTTGCGCGCCCCATTGGGGGCCACGGCGATGATCAACGGCGCCCAGCCCATCACCCGGTCCCCTGCCCCAGAGCCGAAGACATGGCGGCATCCACCGCGTCCTTAAGGCGTTTGACGATTTCATGGACTTGATCTTCGGTCACAATGTAAGGCGGGGCCAACAGAACGTGATCGCCGCGGATCCCATCTGCGGTCCCGCCCATGGGGTAACACATCAACTGTCGCGCCATGGCTTCGCGTTTGATGCGGGCATGAATTTTAAGCGCCGGATCAAACGGCGTCTTCGTCTTACGGTCGGCAACCAGTTCGATGGCTTGGAACAATCCGCGTCCGCGGATATCGCCGACATAAGGGCTGTTGTCGAAGTATTCATGCAGATAGCGGTTGAGCGTTTCGCCTTGTTTGCGCACGTTGCTCAATAACTCATCGCGCTCGATCACATCCAGTACCGCCATGGCGGCGGCGCACGCCGTGGCATGGCCCATATAGGTGTGGCCGTGTTGGAAAAACCCGCTGCCGCCGACCAAGGTGTCGAATATTTTGCCCGACACCAACAAGGCGCCGATGGCTTGATAGCCAGCACCTAAACCCTTCGCCGTGGTCAAAAGGTCCGGCGAGATGCCTTCTTGCTCACACGCGAACAACGTGCCGGTGCGGCCCATGCCGCACATGACCTCATCCAAAATCAACAGCACCCCGTACTGATCGCAAATCTCGCGCACCCGCTTAAAATATCCAGGTGCGGCCACCAGCGCGCCCGCCGTCGCACCGACCACCGGCTCAGCGACAAAGGCCGCAACGCTATCGGAGCCTAAACGTTTGATTTCATCTTCCAACGCTTGGGCCGCACGCAGGCCGTAAGCCTCAAGGCTTTCGCCTTCATTTTGATGGCGGTAGGGATAACACGCCGGGATGTGACTGATCGCATCGGTGAGCAGCGGTTCAAACGGATCGCGGCGCAGCTTGTTGCCGCCGGTGGCCAGCGCGCCCAAGGTGTTGCCATGATAGCTTTGATGGCGTGAGATGATGCGGGTGCGTTCAGGCTGGCCGATTTCCAAAAAGTATTGGCGTGTCAGCTTCAGCGCCGCTTCCGTGGCTTCCGACCCGCCGGACAAAAAATAGACCCGGTCCAGTCCTTCCGGCGCCAAAGCGCACAGGCGATCAGCCAGATCTTCCATCACATCGGTGGTGAAAAAACCACTGTGCACAAACGCCAGCTTATCAACTTGGGCGTGGATCGCTTGACGCACATCGTTGTTGCTGTGGCCCAGGCATGACACCGCCGCGCCGCCGGACGCGTCGATGTAACGATCGCCCCCATCGTCGATGATGTAAATCCCGTCACCGCTGACAGCACGCGGCAGCACTTCACGAGGGGCGCGATGAAACACATGGTTCATGGTCAGTTGCTCTCAGCTTTTTGGGGCTTAGTCTTCATACCAGTACGCTCCAAATGCACTCAGTTGGCTTTCGCTGTTTGACAGTTCCGTCAAGGCGTCATCGCCGCCATCGGCCAATAACAACAAGACCAACGCCTGCATCACAGACATGGCGGGCACCACGGAATTAAAAAATGATGGCGAGGATGTGCGCACGATCAAGGGAATGACACCGTCCATTTTCAGTAGCGGCGACACCGAACTGTCGGTCAACGCGATCACTTTCGCGCCACGGCTGGAGGCATATTCGACAGACCGCACAACGGCGCGGCTATAAGGCGCGAAACTGATGGCAATCAGCACATCGTCTTCGCTCACCGCCCTGAGATCATCCGCGAACGTGCCGCCGCGACCGTCCAACAGCGTCACATTGTTTTCGAACATGCGGCACGCATACTGAAAATAAAACGCCGCCGGATAACAACTGCGCACCCCACCAACAAAGATATGGCGCGCCTGTTTGATCTGTTTCGCGCACGCGCTGATAACGTCGAACCCGACATCGTTGGCGATGCTGTCTAAGTTAGCGTGTTCCATCGCCAGCATCTCGCTCAACATGACATCCTTTGAACCTGAGGCACGGGCCTGAATGGAGCGGGCATTTTGCGTATAGTGTTCTTCTGGACGGGTGCGCAGACGGGCCTGAAACGGGATCTGAAACGTCGTGTACCCATCCATGCCCAAAACCTTTGCAAGGCGCACCATTGTCGAGGGATGCACCTCAGCCTTGGCGGCAAACTGGCGCATCGACAGCAACGCGATATCATCGGGATGATCCAGCGCATGGCGCGCGGCGCGTTTGAGCTGAGGGCTCAACCCTGCATATGCGTTTTCAATGTATTGACAAAGCACCCGAAAATCCAAACCTACGCCCCAGCACCCGCTTTGCGGTTTTATTGTTCTTAGGGCGTCAATGCTAGCTCTACGCCATTTGGTTCGCAACATATGATTCGAAAATAATTATCATGATACAAATGAATTATTTATAAGGATTCACGCATATAAGCAGCGCGAGTCTTCGCGGCACTCACCATAAAAAAAAGCCCCCCGAATTGGGAGGCTTTTTTTATGGAGGGGAGGTCGCAAACCAGACCATCACGCTTAGGCTTAGTGGTCTTTACCAGCCTTGAAGTGAAACTGTGCGCCTTCTTTGATTCCCGACGGCCAACGCGAAGTCACAGCCTTGACCTTGGTGTAAAAACGCACGCCTTCCATACCGTGGATGTCGTGATCACCGAACAAGGAACGCTTCCAACCGCCGAAACTGTGGTACGCCACCGGAACTGGGATCGGCACGTTGACGCCAACCATGCCTGCTTGCACACGGCTGGTGAAGTCACGCGCGGCATCGCCGTCGCGGGTAAAAATCGCGGTGCCGTTGCCGTATTCGTGATCGTTAACCATCTGCAGTGCGGTTTCATATTCATCTGAGCGCACCACCGCCAACACGGGGCCAAAGATTTCGTCTTTGTAGATATCCATGTCGGTGGTCACATCGTCAAACAAGGTGCCGCCAACGAAGTAGCCGTTTTCGTAGCCTTGCAGGTTCATGCCACGGCCATCAACCACCAGCTTCGCGCCCTGATCGACACCGGACTGGATGTAGCCTTCGATCTTTTCTTTCGATTCCTTGGTCACCACCGGGCCCATTTCAGCTTCGGGATCGGTGTAAGGGGCGACTTTGAGCGCCTGAATTTTCGGCGTCAGCTTTTCGATCAGGGTATCGGCCGTGCCGTCACCAACAGCAACCGCGACGGAGATCGCCATGCAGCGTTCGCCAGCCGAACCGTAAGCCGCGCCCATCAGCGCATCGACGGCTTTGTCCATATCGGCGTCGGGCAAAACCACCATGTGGTTTTTCGCCCCGCACAGCGCCTGCACGCGTTTGCCATGCTTGCAGCCTTCGGAATAGATGTATTCACCGACGGCGGTTGAACCGACGAAGCTGACCGCTTTGACGTCCGGGTTGGAAAGAATTTCATCGACCGCTTCCTTGCCGCCGTTGACCAGGTTCATCACGCCCTTGGGCAGACCGGCTTCGTGCAGCAGTTCGACCAAGCGAATGGTCGAGGATGGGTCGCGTTCCGACGGCTTCAAAATAAAGGTGTTGCCGCACGCCAAGGCAACGGGGAACATCCACATCGGCACCATGGTCGGGAAGTTGAACGGCGTGATGCCGGCAACCACACCCAAGGATTGGCGGAACGAATGGGTATCGACGTTGGTGGCGACAGCTTCGGAAAACTCGCCTTTCAACAGATGCGGAATGCCACAGGCAAATTCGACCACTTCGATGCCACGGCCCAATTCGCCTTTGGCGTCGTCCAGGGTCTTGCCATGCTCTTTTGACACCAGCTGAGCAATCTCGTCAGCGTGGGCGTACAGAAGTTCGCGGAATTTGAACATCACCGTGGCGCGCTTGGCCGGGGCGGTGGCGGCCCACGCCGGGAATGCGGCATGCGCGGACGCAATCGCGGCCTTCACTTCGGCGGCGCTGGCCAGCGGCACTTGGCTGTCGGATTCACCCGTCGCCGGGTTGAACACATCTTGGAAATTGCCCGACGTGCCGGGTACGCGCGCGCCGTCGATAAAGTGGGTCAGTTGTTCGGTCATGGGAAACCCCGTTTTCAAAAGTCGAGAACGACAGCACCCTGACGCCCGATACGGCGTCGAGGGGCTGTGATCGTGTTAAGGCTGAAATAGCGCATTTGAGCGCCATTGGCATAGCTACACTTTCACGATGTGGAAGTGACTTTCAGCTCTGATATCAATCGGTCGTCTTGAGGATATCCGCAAGCATACCAAAAATTTCGTCGATCTGCGCCTTGGATATGATCAGCGGCGGCGACAGCGCGATGGTGTCACCGGTGGTGCGGATCAGCAGGCCTTTTTCAAATGCCTTCAAGAACACGTCGAAGGCCCGCGCGCCAACTTTGCCGGGACGCGACGCCAACTCGACGCCCGCGACCAAGCCGATGTTGCGCACATCGATGACGTGCTGCGAACCGTTGAGGCTGTGGGCTGCGTCTTGCCAATAGGGCTCAAGTTCTGCCGCACGACCAAACAGGTTTTCATCGCGGTAGACGTTTTGCGCCGCCAAGGCCGCTGCGCACGCCAACGGGTGCGCGGAATAGGTATAGCCGTGGAACAGTTCGATCGCGCCTTCGGGTGCGCCGTTCACCACCGTATCGTAAATGCCAGCGCGCACAAACACGGCGCCCATCGGCACGGTGCCGCTGTTGAGGCCCTTGGCGGTGGTGACCAGGTCGGGGGTGACGTTGAATTTATCGACCGCGAACGCGGTGCCCAAACGACCAAAGCCGGTGATGACCTCATCAAAGATCAGCAAGATGCCGTGCTTGTCGCAAATTTCACGCAGGCGATCCAGATAGCCTTTGGGCGGCACGAACACACCGGCGGAACCGACCATCGGCTCAATGATTACGGCGGCGATGGTGGATGCGTCGTGCAGCGCGACCATGGCTTCCAGCTCGTTGGCTATTTCCGCGCCGGTTTCCGGCTGGCCCTTGGAAAAGCCCATGGTGTCGCGGTTGTAGAAAAACGGCATGTGATCGACGGCGGGCAATTGGTTGCCAAACTGCTTGCGGTTGTTGCCCAAGCCGCCAACGCTGATGCCGCCAAAGCCGACACCGTGATAGCCCTTATCGCGACCGATAAACTTAACGCGTGAACCTTCGCCGCGGGACTTGTGATACGCCAGCGCGATTTTCAGCGCAGTGTCCACGGATTCAGAGCCGGAATTGGTGAAGAACACATGGTTCAAATCACCCGGCATGATTTCCGTCAGGCGGCTGGCCAGTTCAAACGCGGCGGGGTGGCCGACTTGGAACGGCGGGGCATAATCCATTTCGGCGGCCTGCTTTTGGATCGCCTCGACGATTTCGGGGCGACCGTGGCCAGCGTTGCAGCACCACAAACCCGCCGTGCCGTCAAGAATCTGACGACCGTCACTTGTGGTGTAATGCATGTCTTTAGCCGCCACCAACATACGTGGTGCGGCTTTAAACTGACGGTTGGCCGTAAACGGCATCCAATAGGCGTCGAGATCGTTGGGATTGTGGCTTCCATCGGCCATGGGGACTCTCCTGAGGCAGGCGTGTTTGAATGATTTCTCATAAACTATCAGGGCCAATGATTTTTAGAAAACAGTTTAATTGAAACATTTAGTGCGCTGATTATGCTTATTTTTGATATATTGTTTATGCGTATATTTAACAGGGTACTTTTCCATGCCTCAAGAAATCGACATCGGCACACGTTTGCGTCAGGTGCGCCGCGCATCCGGATTGTCGCAACGCGATCTGTCCAAACGCTCCGGCGTGACCAACGCGATGATCTCGCTGATCGAAAACGACCGCACCAATCCATCCGTGGGCAGGCTCAAGCGCATCCTCGACGGTATCCCCATATCCATGTCCGATTTTTTCGCCCTGGAAAACGAACCTCAGCGCCAAGTGTTCTTCCAAGCCGATGAGCTCAAAGAAATCGCCGACGGGCGGGTTTCCTATCTGCAAGTGGGCCCCGGCGGTGCGGGACAAACCCTGCAAATTCTGCGCGAACGCTACCGCCCCGGTGCCGACACCGGCAAAGCGATGTTGCGCCACAATTCAGAAGAAGGCGGCATCGTCATCAAAGGTCGCCTAGAACTCACGGTCGGCAAACAAAAGCGTGTGCTGGGACCGGGAGACGCGTATTATTTTGATTCCCGCTTGCCGCACCGTTTTCGCAACGTCAGCGACGATGAATGCGAAGTGGTCAGCGCTTGCACGCCACCAAGTTTTTGAGGGCGCTCAAGCCAAAAAATTGAGTATTTTTGACGATATTGAATTTTTTGGCGATTTTTAGTGCTTTTTTGATACTGCCTGTCTAATATAATTGACGATTGAAGGAAAAGGACACCTATGGACAGTGATATCGGCGTACGCCTCAAGGCTCTTCGCAACATGTACGGGCTTTCCCAACGCGAAGTCGCGAAGCGCGCTGGCGTCACCAATAGCACCATTTCCTTGATCGAGCAGGGCAGAGTCAGCCCGTCAGTTGATTCCTTGAAGAAAGTTTTGGACAGCTTCTCCCTCACCTTGATCGAATTTTTGACCATGGATTTGGAAGAAGCGGACGACAAGATTTTCTTCGCCAAAGAAGACTTGTTGGAGTTTTTCGAAAACGGCGCACACCTGAAACTCGTCGGCGCAAACCGCAAGGATCGCAAGTTGCGGTTTTTGCACGAACGCTACGAACCGGGTGCGCATTCGGGGGATGAGATGCTCACCCACGATAGTGAAGAAGCCGGCATGGTCATCCAAGGCAAAATCGAACTGACGGTGGGTCAAAAAAGCAGAACCTTGAACGAAGGCGATTCTTATTACATCAACAACAAGATCCCTCATCGTTTCAAAAACACTGGCAAAGGCGAAGCCATCATCATCAGCGCCGCCACACCGCCAAGCTTTTAGGACCCTAAGCTGATCTTCTGTTTGAGCATTAATTTATTCTCAAATGATCGGTGATCTCACATGACACATACGCGCACGACCGCTTCCCTCAAGGCCCGCGTAGAGGCTCTTTCTTTCCCCACAAAGATGCTCATCGACGGCAAATCCGTCGATGCCGCGTCGGGTAAATCTTTCGATTGCATCAACCCCGGCACCGGTGAAGTGATCGCCAAGATCGCCGAAGGCGACGGGGAAGACGTCAACCGCGCCGTCGCTGCCGCGCGCCGCGCCTTCGACAAAGGTCACTGGTCGAACATGGCGCCTAAGGACCGCAAAAAAGTCCTGATCCGTCTGGCTGACCTGATGGATCAACACGCCGAAGAACTGGCGCTGCTGGAAACGCTCGACGTCGGCAAACCGATCGGCGACAGCTTGGCCGTAGACGTGCCCAGTTCCGCCAACTGCATGCGCTGGTACGGCGAAGCGTGCGACAAAGTTTACGACGAAGTCGCCCCATCTGGCCCCAACGCGTTCGGCACCATCACCCGCGAAGCCATTGGCGTGGTCGCCGCCGTGGTGCCGTGGAACTTCCCGCTGTTGATGGCGTGCTGGAAGCTCGGCCCGGCGCTGGCTGCCGGCAACTCGGTGGTGTTGAAACCCGCTGAACAATCACCGCTGACTGCGCTGCGCATCGCCGAACTGGCGCTGGAAGCCGGCCTTCCCGAAGGCGTGCTCAACGTGGTGTCCGGTTTTGGCCCCACCGCCGGTCAAGCTTTGGGCCTCCACATGGACGTCGACAGCTTGGTGTTCACCGGATCGGGCGAAGTCGGCAAATTGTTTTTGCAGTACTCCGGCCAGTCCAACATGAAACGCGTGTGGCTGGAATGCGGCGGCAAGACCCCCAACGTGGTGTTCGACGATTGTCACGATCTCAAAAAGGCCGCAGAGCACGCCGCCATCGGTATCTTTTATAACCAAGGCGAAGTCTGCACCGCGGCGTCGCGCCTTATCGTGCAAGACACCATCAAAGATCAGTTCTTGGAAGAGGTGCTCAAAGTCGCCGAGACCATGCAGCCGGGCGACCCGCTGGATCTCGACACCACCATGGGCGCACTGGTCGAAGAAAAGCATATGGACCGCGTGCTCAGCTACATCCAAGCGGGCAAAGACGAAGGCGCAACACTGCTGTGCGGCGGCGAGCGCGTGCTGCTCAATCAAGGCGGCTACTACGTCGCACCGACGATTTTCGACGGCGTGAAAAACTCCATGCGCATCGCCCAAGAAGAAATCTTCGGCCCGGTGTTGTCGACCATCACCTTCAAGGACGCAGAAGAAGCCGTCGCGATTGCCAATGACAGCATCTTCGGTCTGGCCGCATGTTTGTGGACCGGCGACGTCAACAAGGCGATCAAACTGTCGCGCCGCATCCGTGCGGGCAACATGTGGGTCAATTGCTGGGACGGCGGCGACATGAGCATGCCGTTCGGCGGCTATAAACAGTCCGGCAACGGTCGCGACAAGTCGCTGCACGCGCTGGACAAATACACCGAGATCAAAGCCACCTGGATCGATCTCAGCTGATCGCAAAATCCTCACAAATAAAAAGGACGCCCGGTCAAGGGCGTCCTTTTTTATTGGCTATGGCGAAAGGTTTTACAGATACCAATCGTATTCGCGTTTGGAGATGTAATCGCGAAAACCGGTGACCTCGGCGACCTTGGTCAGGTGATAGATGTCGGAATACATCTCGCCGAAATACTCTTTGAGAATTTCGCCGTCCTTAAACGCCACCAAACCTTCTTCGATGGTGCGCGGGAAGCCCGGATCGGGTTCTGCGCCGGCGTTACCGGTGTTGGCTTCGCCGGGGTCGAGCTTGTTGGTAATGCCGTGATGCAGACCCGCCAAGACGGCTGCCAACGCCAAATAGGGATTGGCGTCGGCGCCCGCGACGCGGTGCTCGATCCGGCGCGATCCGTTATCGCCGAGCGGCAGGCGGAACGCCAACGAACGATTGTTCAGCCCCCAGGTCTTGCCCATCGGCACATAGATGTTCGGCTGATAGCGGCGATAGCCGTTGATGCTCGGCGCGAGCACCGCCATGGATTCAAACAACGCCGCCTGCATCCCACCGACGGCATGGCGCAACGTCGTGTTGTTCAGCGGATCATCGCCATCGCTGAACAGATTGTTGCCCGCATTGTCGAGCACGCTGGTGTGGATGTGCAAGCCGTTACCCGCTTGGTCCAAGAACGGCTTGGCCATAAAGGTGGCGCGAAAGCCATGTTCCAACGCCACGTTGCGCACCACCCGGCACAGCAATGCTGCGTGATCGGCGGCGACGACGGCGGGTGACGAGTGCTTAAGGTTGACCTCAAACTGCCCCGCCGCATATTCGGCGCTGGCGGTGTAGGCCGGAACGCCTTGGGCGTGGCAGGTTTTTTCGATATCGCTGAGCACGGCGGAATAATCCTCCAGCTCTTCCATGCCATACACCTGGGTAGAGATTTCACGTTCCCCGGTGGCGGGTGAAATCGGCGCTTGCGGGCGACCGTCGGGGGTGCGCTGGGTATCAATCAGATAGAACTCCAGCTCCAACGCGCACACCGCGTTGAGCCCATCGGTGCGCAAACGTTCGTCAATGCGTTCCAGGATGTTGCGCGGCTCGAGAAACTCTTTACCGCCGTTGCTGTCGTCGAACGACACGATGCACTGCGCGGTCGGCTCGTGCGCCCACGGCACCGGCGCCAGGGTGGCGGACACCGGATACATCGTCCCATCCGGATCGCCATCGCTAAAGCCCACCCCACCGGCGTCCGACGTGTTGCCGGTGACGTCCACCACCATCGCCGAATAGGGCATCAGCATGCCTTTTTCGAACAGGTGCGGCACCTCGGCACGGGGGTAGCGTTTGCCGCGCATGATGCCGTTGATATCGACAAACAAGGCGTCAACGTGCTGGACGCGCGGATGGGCGTCAAGAAAGGTCTCGGCTTCTAAACGCGCCGCTTCCGGGTTATGGGACTGCATGGGAGGTACTCCGATTATCGAAATTTGGATGTTATCTAAGACGAGGCCGCGGCCAACATCTCATTTTTTTTACGCTGATCTTCGCGTTGCTTGTGCGCAATCGATGTGATCAACACGCCCACCGCAACGATTCCGATCAAGATGGTCGAAATCGCGTTGATTTCCGGCGTCACGCCCAGGCGCACCATGGAATAGATTTTCATCGGCAAGGTCGTCGCGCCCGGACCGGTGGTGAAGCTGGCGATCACCAAATCGTCCAATGATAAAGTGAACGACAACAGCCAGCCCGACAAAACGCCCGGCAAAATCACCGGCAAGGTGATGACGAAAAAGGTCTTCAACGGGGTGCAACCCAGATCCATGGCGGCTTCTTCGATGGAACGATCGAACGAGCTGAGCCGCGCCTGTATGACCACCGCCACGTAACACATGGAAAAGGTCGTATGCGCCAAGGTGATGGTCCACATGCCGCGATCAAACGAAATGGCGACAAACATCAACAACAAAGATAGGCCGGTGATGACTTCGGGCATCACCAACGGCGCGTAGATCATGCCGTTGAACAGTGTGCGACCGCGAAACCGTCCAAAACGCACCATCGAAAAGCCCGCCATGGTGCCGAAGATCGTCGCCAAGGTCGAAGAGATCAGCGCCACTTTCATGGTCACCACGGCGGCGTTCATGATGCCGTCATTTTGCAACAGCGCGCCGTACCATTTGGTCGAGAACCCAGCCCACACAGTCACCAAGCGCGATTCGTTGAAGCTGTAGATCACCAACAATAAAATCGGCACATACAAGAACGCAAATCCGAGGACGAGGGAGAGTTTGTTAAACCAGCTCCATTGCTTGATCATGATATCACTCCCCTACTCGCCCAGCGCGCTGCGGCGCGATTGGAACTTTTGGAACCACACGATCGGCACCACCAACATCGACAGCAAGACCACCGCAGCGGCAGACGCCAACGGCCAATCGCGATTGTTGAAAAACTCCGCCCACAAGGTTTTACCGATCATCAAGGTGCTTGATCCGCCCAATAGATCGGGGATCACAAACTCACCCACGGCGGGAATGAACACCAAGAAACAGCCCGCGATCACCCCCGGCATCGACAATGGGACGGTCACTTTCCAAAACGCTTTGTGCGGCGGGCAGCCCAGGTCGGACGCCGCTTCCAACAATGAATGATCCATTTTTTCCAAACTGGAATAGAGCGGCAAAATCATGAACGGCAAGTACGAATAGACGATGCCGATGTAAACCGCGATATCGGTGTGCAGCATAATCAGCGGTTCATCGATGACGCCCAGCCACATCAAGAACATGTTGAGGAAACCTTCGGGTTTCAAAATGCCTATCCATGCGTACACGCGGATCAGGAACGAGGTCCAAAACGGCAAAATCACCAACATCACCAGCGGCAAGCGCCACGTCTTGGGCGCGCGCGCCATCCCGTAAGCGATCGGATAACCGACCAACAGCGTCAGCACCGTCGATAGCGACGCGATCTTCAAACTGCTGAGATACGAATTCACATACAGCGTATCTGAAAACAGGCGCTGGTAGTTCGCCATATTCAGCGTGATTTGCAGATAGGTGTCATGGACCATCTCATAGAGCGGCGCGTACGGCGGGATGGCAATGCGAATTTCGGAAAAGCTGATCTTAAAGACGATCAGGAACGGCGCCAAAAATAGCACCAACAACCACACATACGGCACCATAACCGTCAGTGTGCGGCCCTGAAGTCCCCAACGCCCGCATTGGCCGCTGGTCCACCGCGCCAGTGTGCAGGTGCGGATGCTTTGCACCCCACGACGCATCACGGTCAGCGCGCCCATTTTACCTTGTGTGCTTTGAGATGACATGTCTCGTTGTTCCCCGCTCAGCTCAGCAACACCACGGAGGCGTCGGGCGACCATGTCACATAAACCTGGTCTTCCCACGTGATGGTGCGTTCCGTTTCACGCGAACGATTGGTCATCGCCACCGTCACCATGCGTCCGTCTTTTAAGCGCACGTGATAGACCGACAGCTTGCCGAGATAAGCGATATCCCAGACTTCGCCTTGCAGAACATTTTCAGACATGTCGTCGGGCGCATTCAAATTGACGATCATTTTTTCCGGTCGGATTGCGACCCACGCGGTTTCACCCGCTACGGCGTTGACGCTACGGCCCGTGCGCACGGGGGTATCGACGCCATTGATGTGGATGAGCGCGGTGTCGGCCAGCACCTCACCGATGCGGCCTTCAAGAATGTTGACGTCGCCGATAAACTCGGCAACTTTGCGGGAATTTGGATATTCGTAAATTTCGCCCGGAGCCGCGACCTGGGCCACGGTGCCACTGTCCATCACTGCGATGCGCGACGACACGGTCATCGCTTCTTCTTGATCATGAGTGACAATGACGAAGGTGATGCCCAGCTGTTCTTGAATGTTCATCAGTTCGAACTGAGTTTCTTCGCGCAGCTTTTTGTCCAGCGCGCCAAGCGGTTCGTCCAACAACAGCGTTTTCGGATTTTTCGCCAGCGAACGGGCCAAAGCGACGCGTTGACGCTGACCGCCGGAAAGCTGATCGGGCTTGCGTTTGGCAAACGTGTTGAGCTTGACCAGGTTGATCATGCGTTCGACCGTATCAGCGATTTCCGCTTTCGGCATGCGATCTTGTTTCAGCCCAAAAGCGATGTTTTGCTCAACCGTCATGTGCGGGAACAAAGCATACGACTGAAACATCATGTTCACCGGACGCTTGTGCGGCGGAACCGTCGACATGTCTTCACCGTCGATGATGATGTGCCCCGATGTGGGGATTTCAAATCCCGCCAACATGCGCAGCAAGGTCGTCTTGCCGCATCCGCTGGGCCCCAAAAGGGAGTAAAACTCATTCTCATAGATATCGAGAGAGATGTTATCGACGGCGGTGAAACTGCCGAATTTTTTGGTGACGTTTTCGATGCGCACAAACGGTTTTGCATCTGCATCGATCCAAGGTGCAAAGACCTTGCGCGCTTGTGAACTGGCGTCGGCCATGATGCCCGAGCCCTCCTCAACTGATAAAGAAAATGGCCGCCCCACCCATGATACCGGGAGGAGGATGGAGCGGCCGGGTCTTCAAATTTTATTGACCGCTTTTCACACGGGTCCACAGACGCGTAACGGCGCGCTGGGAATCTGTGTCATACGGTGTAGTGATGTAGAGCGTCTTCAGCGCTTCCGGCGTCGGATAGATCGCCGGATCACCGAGCACGTCTTCGGCGAGAAATTCTTCAGACGCTTTGTTGCCGTTGGCGTAATAGACATAATTGGACGCCTTGGCCATCACTTCGGGACGCATGATGTAGTTGATGAAGGTATGCGCGTTGCCTGGGTGCGGCGCGTCGGCGGGGATCGCCATCATGTCGAACCACATCAGCGCACCTTCGACCGGCGCCACGTAGCTGATTTCAACGCCGTTGTTGGCTTCGGCCGCACGGTCACGCGCCTGCAACACGTCGCCGGACCAACCGATGGCGATGCAAATGTCGCCGTTGGCCAGCGCGTCGATATATTCCGAAGAATGGAATTTACGAATGAACGGACGCGCCGCCATCAGCACGGCTTCGGCCTTGGCGATAACCGCGACGTCTTTGCTGTCGGGATCTTCACCGATGTATTTGAGTGCCGCCGGGATCATTTCGTCGCCGGCATCCAGCATGTAGATACCGCAATCGGCAAATTTAGCGGCAATCGCAGGATTGAAAATCATATCCCAAGAATTGACCGGTGCGTCTGCCATGCGCTCAGACACCATTTTGACATTGTAACCAATGCCGGTGGTGCCCCACATGTAATTAACGGCGTACTTATTATCCGGATCCCACTTGGAGGTGCGGTCCAAAACCAAGTCCCACAGGTTGCCCCAGTTGCTCAGCTTGTCACGGTCGAGTTCCTGAAACACGCCAGCCGTGATTTGACGACCGAGGAAGGTGCCGGACGGCACCACCACATCGTAACCGGATCCACCAGCCAGAAGCTTGGTTTCCAACACGTCGTTGGAATCGAACACATCGTATACGACTTTGATGCCGGTTTCGGCTTCAAATTCGGCAAGAATTTCTTCGTCGATATAGTCCGACCAGTTGTAAACGTTAACGACTTTTTCTTCCGATTTATCACCGCAAGCGGCCAAGGCGAGCCCCGCCAAAGCCAAAACTGCTGCACCAAACTTATTCATCTTAACCCTCCAACAAAAATGAGAACTCAATAATTCTACGGCTTGTATGTTCCCCAACATGACCCGCCCAAAGACCACTTACATCATACCGATGTCCTTGGCCGTCAAGTCCAGACACTTCAGCGCCTTATCCAAAAGATCATCGACCTCTTCCTTGGTGATCACCAAGGGCGGCGACAACAACATGGCATCACCCGTTGCGCGCATAATGATGTTGTGTTCGAAACAGTGATTGCGGCAAATCATACCCACTTCGCCGACATTGTCGAAGCGCTGATGCGCTTCTTTGTCTTTCACCAGTTCGAAGGCCGCAATCAGGCCGCGACCGCGCACCTGGCCGACCAACGGATGATCGGCAAATTCTTTAAGACGCGCTTGCATATAGGGGCCGATGTCGGTCTTGACCCGATCGACAATACCTTCGTCGCGCAAAATGGAAATATTGGCCTGGGCTACGGCGCATGAAACCGGATGCCCCGAATAGGTATAGCCGTGGTTAAAATCGCCGCTACCCTTCAAAACTTCGACCACACGGTCGTGCACCATCACACCGGAAATGGGGATGTAGCCCGAAGACATGCCCTTGGCCATGGTCATCATGTCGGGCTCGAACCCAAACGATTGACAGCCGAACCATTCGCCGGTGCGCCCGAACCCGCAGATCACTTCGTCGGACACCAGCAAGATGTCGTACTTGCGACAAATCCGCTGAATTTCCGGCCAGTAGCTATCGGGCGGCACGATCACGCCGCCAGCGCCTTGGATTGGCTCGCCGATGAATGCGGCGACGTTGTCCGCGCCCAGCTCGAGAATTTTTTCCTCCAACTTACCGGCGGCTTTGATGCCGTATTCGTCGGAACTCATATCGGCGCCATTGAAATACCAGTGCGGCTGCTCGATATGTTCGAACCCCGGCAGCGGCAACGGCCCCTGTTCGTGCATATAGCCCATACCGCCCAAGCTGGCACCGGCCAGCGTGCTGCCGTGATAGGCATTTTCGCGGGCGATGAAGGTGGTCTTGGAAGGCTGACCTTTCGCCGCCCAATAACGCCACGCCAAGCGCACCACGGTGTCGTTGGATTCAGAGCCAGAGTTGCCATAAAAGACGTTGTTCAAGCCATCCGGGGTCACTTCCGACAACAGGGTCGCCAACGACGTCGCGGGCATGGTGGTGGTCTGAAAAAAGGTGTTGTAATACGCCAGCTCGTTCATCTGCTTGGCCGCGACTTCGCTCAGTTCCTTGCGCCCATAGCCGAGGTTCACGCACCACAGTCCAGACATGCCGTCGATGATTTTTTCACCTTCAGAATCCCACAGGTGCACACCTTCGCCCCGGGTGATGACGCGCACGCCCTTTTCGCTCAACTGAGCGATATCGGTGAACGGATGCAAGTGGTGTTCGCGATCTTCGCGTTGCCATTCGCTGGTGCTGTTGAGTACGAGGTTCATGTTCTTATCCTTTTTGAGAAAGCGGCCCACACGGTGGTGGGGAGGAAGGGCCACTTAAACATTCAATAACAAGTGCTCGCGTTCCCACGAACTGATCACTTGATCGTAAGTTTCTTGTTCTTCTCGCTTCACAATGCAGAACAAATCGACAAATCGATCACCAAGAATGCCGCGCACGGACTCGTTTTGCTCAAAGCGGATCAAAGCGTCGGACAAGTGCGTCGGCAGATTTTTCGGCAAGATGTAGGCGTTGCCCTTCTCATCTTCGCTCGGCGCAAGGTTTTCAATTATGCCTAAATAGCCGCATGCCAGAGTGCCCGCGATGGACAGGTACGGATTGACGTCTGCACCCGGCAGGCGATTTTCCACCCGCCGATTGTTCGGCCCAGAATGAGGTACACGCAAGCCGCAACTGCGATTGTCGCGTCCCCAATGGGTGTTGATGGGTGCTTCTTCATAGGTAAATCGCCGGTATGAATTCACGTTCGGCGCAAACAACGGCATCATCATCGGAGCATAGGTCTGCAGACCCGCCAGATACGACAAGAACAAGGTGGTGTCGGTGTCTTCGCCATTGCTGAAGACGTTCACGCCCGTCTCCATGTCGTAAAGGCTTTGATGGATGTGCAGGGCGCTGCCCGCCTCATGCTGCATCGGTTTGGCCATAAAAGTGGCGTAGACGTCATGATTGATGGCGGTTTGACGCAAGGTGCGTTTAAACAAGAACACTTGGTCAGCCAGTTCCAAAGAGTCGCCGTGCAGGAAGTTAACCTCCATTTGCGCCGCGCCGCCTTCGTGATTGAGCGTATCGATCTCAATACGTGCAGCTTCGCAATAGTCGTAAACGTCCTCGAAAATGGCGTCAAATTCATTGGCCGCATCAATGCCGAAAGCTTGTCGTCCCGTTTCGGCACGCCCCGAGCGACCGATCGGCGCCTCCAACGGATAATCAGGGTCGATGTTCTTTTTCACCAGATACATCTCGACTTCCGGCGCGATAACCGGCCTCCAGCCCTTCTTTTCATAAAGGGCCAGGACTTCGCGCAACACCTGACGAGAAGAAATGTTCACCGGACGACCGTCGGTGTAATAGCAATCGCAAATCACCTGAGCCGTGGGCTCCGTGTACCAGGGCACCGGGCGAATGGTGGTAGGGTCGGGGTGCATCACCACGTCCTGATCGACCACCGACACCAAGCCGTAAGTTTCCGGGAAATCGCCGGTCACGGTTTGGGTGAACATGCTTTCCGGCATGCGGTGCGCGTCTGACTTAAGGCCCTTCAGAAATTTTTCCGCAGGTAAGATTTTGCCGCGCGCAATACCGGACATATCCGGCACCAAGCATTCGACCTCGGTGATCTGGCGCTCTGTGCACCACGCTTCAATATCGAAGCTCTTATCGATGTTTGTCATTTTTCATTTCTTTGATTACTGCGCTGTCGGCAAGCTTCGCCGAAACGTTCGAACAGCGCGCGTGAAAATATGTTGTTCATGACTTTCCATTCGGGATGCCACTGCACACCGACGGCAAACGCCTTGGCGTCTTTGACATGAAAAGCTTCAATCAAACCGTCCGGGGCAGTCGCTTCGACCTCCAAACCAGGTGCTAAGCGGTTCACACCTTGTCCGTGCAAAGAGTTTACCGTGACGGACGCGGCGCCTGCAATCTCAGCCAGCAAACCGCCCTCGACCAAATTAATGTCATGGGCGGGACCGAAATAGACGTCGGGTTCTTGATTGCGGTCTTCACGGTGATCCATGTAGCCCGCAACGTCGTGGACTTTTTGGTGCAACGTGCCGCCAAAGGCGACGTTCATTTCTTGGTAGCCCCGGCAAATGGCGAACACCGGCACGCCGTTTTCTACTGCACGGCGGATCAACGGCAAGGTGGTCGCATCGCGCAATGGGTCGTGCAAGGTGCCTTCGTCGCTGGGCTCGCCATCATAGTGATGAGGTTCGACATTGGAGACACTACCGGTCAGATAGAGGCCGTCGCACATTTCTAAAACATCTTCGGCATGGGTGCCGTAGCCAAGCGCGGGCAAGATCAACGGCGTCACGCCGCAAGCCTCGGCCAGGGCGTCGACATACTTGGTGCCGACAGCATAATTTCCAAATCCGTCAACGTCCTTTACGCACGCTGAAACGGCAACAATGGGCTTGGAGCGCATAATTTTAGTCCGCACCTTGAATTTAAACAGGAGCATTCGGCTCTGCGTTCGATATATGCAACACTATCATGCACATTCCAACGCGACAAGCGGCTTGTGATCAACTTTTATCACCCCCGCACATCTCACAGAATATTCATTAATATCAATTTGTTATCACATAAATACCACGCCAAGGCATTCCTCAATATGGCATTCACCCCCAACCTCACTGTTAAAATATAATAGACATTTAGCTTGACAGTTGGGGGTGCCGGAATGCGATAGTCTGCTTCAGATAAACAAAAGCCCTTTCTCTCAAATGTCAGTTCAGTGGTGATGCTATGAGCACAATTCACAATGACCGCCATGCCGATTCGTATTACGCCGCGTCGGCCAATCCAGCACCTGATCGCGCCAAGCTGCAAGGCGACGTCAGTTGTGACGTGTGCGTCATTGGTGCTGGCATCACCGGCGCGTCGGCGGCGCTTCACCTGGCCGAGCAAGGCTACAACGTGGTGGTGCTAGAAGGCCGTCAAGTGGGCTGGGGCGCATCGGGGCGCAGCGGCGGCCAAGCGATCATCGGCTATAATGAAGGATTTCGCCAAATCGCGAGCATGGTTGGCCGTGACGATGCGAAAAAACTGTGGGATATGGGCCTCGAATCCAAGGATCTGCTGAGCCAAACGGTCGAAAAGCACAATATCCAGTGCGACCTGAAGTGGGGCCACTTGATGATGGCCATCAAGCCCCGCCATGTGCGCGAACTGGAAGACACCAAAGAAGAGATGGAGACAGAGACCGGATATAAGGGTCTTCAGATGCTGAGCAAAGCCGAAGCGCGCGAGCGGGTCGGTAGCGAAAAATACATCGGCGCGCTTTATGATCCTGAAAGCGGCCATCTACACCCACTAAACTATACCTTGGGACTGGCTGCGGCAGCCGAAAGCGCGGGCGCCAAAATTTATGAGAACTCGCCCGCCACCCACATTCAAGAAGGCAATGAGCCGGTCATCACCACGCCAGGCGGCACGGTGCGCTGCAAGCACGTGATCATGTGCGCCAACGCCTATCTGGAAAAATTGGAACCGCGCATCGCTGGCAAGATCATGCCGGTCGGCACTTTCATCATTGCCACAGAACCGCTCAGCGACGAGATGGCCAAAAGCCTGATTCGCGACGACGAAGGCGTGGTCGATGTCAACTTTGTGCTCAATTACTGGCGTCTTGCGGCGGACAAACGCATGCTGTTTGGCGGTCGGGTCAGCTATTCTGGCTTGGTGCCGTTCGATCTCAAGACCACCATGGGCAATTCCATGCGCGAGATTTATCCGCAGCTGAAAGACACCAAGGTCGATTACGCGTGGGGCGGCAACGTCGCCATCACCGTCAACCGTATGCCGCATTTTGGCCGGGTCGGCAAAAACATCTATTTCGCACACGGGTTTTCCGGTCACGGCATTCTGCTCACCGGCCTTGCGGGCAAGTTGATGGCTGAAGCCGTTCAGGGAACGGCGGAACGCTTTGACGTGTTTTCGCGCATTCCTCATATGTCGTTTCCCGGCGGCGCACTGATGCGCAAGCCCGCCCTGGTTATGGCCATGGCGTACTTCAAGCTGCGCGACCTTCTCTAAAACACACGATCTTTAAACCACACGACCGAGCACACCATGGACCTCCCCACCGATCTGATTTTCAGCCAGGCCTTTATCGATGGCCTGTGGACGGATAGCGCCACCGGCGCAACCTACCCCGTCACCAACCCCGCCAACGGCGACGTCATCGCATCCGTGCCCGATATGGGCCGGGTCGAGACCGCGCGCGCCATTGCTGCCGCAGACAAAGCACGCCCCGCATGGGCAGCACTTACGGCCAAAGCCCGCGCCGCGACCTTGCGTACGTGGTTCGACTTGGTGATGGCCCATCAAGAAGAACTGGCGCGTATCGTTACGCTCGAATGCGGTAAGCCTTTGTCCGAAGCGCGCGGCGAAGTCGCTTATGGCGCATCGTTCATCGAATGGTTCGGCGAAGAAGCCAAGCGTCTTTACGGCGAAGTCATCCCCTCGCCCGCAGACAACAGTCGCATCGTCACCTTGCGCCAGCCGATCGGCGTCTCTGCGGCGATCACGCCGTGGAACTTTCCCCTCGCCATGATCACCCGCAAATGCGCGCCCGCGTTGGCCGCTGGCTGCCCGGTGGTGGTCAAGCCGTCCGAAGACACACCGCTGACCGCTCTGGCGCTGGCCGCCCTGGCCCATAAGGCTGGGTTCCCCGCAGGCACGTTCAACGTCGTTACCGCCAGCAAAGGCGTCGATGTGGGCTTGGAACTGTGCGAGAACCCCACAGTGCGTAAGTTGTCGTTTACCGGCTCGACCCCGGTGGGCAAAATACTCATGCGCCAATGCGCCGATACCGTCACCAAGGTCTCGCTGGAACTGGGCGGCAACGCACCGTTCATCGTGTTCGACGACGCCGACATCGATGCTGCGGTCGAAGGCGCGCTGGCGTCCAAATACCGCAACGCAGGTCAAACGTGTGTGTGTGCCAATCGCTTTTTGGTGCAAAGCGGCGTCTATGACGAGTTCGCTGCAAAATTAGCTGCCGCCGTGGTGGGCTTCAAAGTCGGCAACGGCCTCGAAGACGGTGTCACCCAAGGCCCGCTGATCAACGCCAAGGGTTTGGCCAAGGTCGAAGAACTGGTTGGCGACGCGCTCGCCCACGGCGCGAAAGCGTTGTCGGGCGGTGCAGTCCACGAATTGGGCAGCACCTATTATGAGCCGACCATTCTCACCGACGTCACCCCCGAAATGCGCATCGCCAACGAAGAAATTTTTGGCCCCGTTGCACCGCTGTACCGTTTCGAGACCGAAGAAGAAGCCGTGCGCATCGCCAACGATACCCCGTATGGACTTGCGGGCTATTTTTATAGCCGCGACATCGGCCGCGTGTGGCGGGTAGCCGAGGCGCTGGAATACGGCATCCTCGGCATCAACGAAGGTATCTTTTCAACCGAAGTCGCACCGTTTGGCGGGGTCAAGGAATCCGGTATCGGTCGTGAAGGCGGCAAGCAAGGCATCGAGGAATATACCGAGATCAAATACTTGCGCATCGGCGGCCTTTGACTGCGGGCGCATAGGTGGCCTTTTAGCGCATCTGCGATTATCGTGCATAAAGCTCACGCGTAACGAAGGACGAAAATCATGTCGGATCAGGACCACGGCGATCAGGCCTTTCGCAAGGACAGCCTTTATGGGCGCTGGCCGGAACTGACCCACGGCGGTGCGCTGAGCTTTCTGCGCCGCAAATACACCGAAGACTTGAACGGTGCCGACGTGGCGGTCAGCGGTATCCCGTATGACTGCGCCACCACGTATCGGCCCGGTGCACGCCTGGGTCCGCGCGCGATCCGCGCGGCGTCGGTACAGTTGGCGGAACTGAAAGCCTTTCCCTTTGGCTTCGATCCGTTCGACCATCTCGCCGTGATCGACACCGGCGATTGCTTCGTCGACAGCCACTACCCATCGCAAGTGATCGACACCATCCAAAGCCACATCGCGCGGATTTTGGATGCAAACGTTCTGCCGATGTGTTTCGGCGGCGATCATTTCATCACCTATCCGATTTTGCGCGCCATCGCCGACAAGCACGGCCCCGTCGCCTTGGTCCACTTCGATGCACACTGCGACACCTGGGACGATGATGGGGAGCGTTTTGATCATGGCTCCATGTTCCTGCGCGCCAAAAACGAAGGCTTGCTGGATGTCGCCAACTCGGTTCAGGTCGGCATCCGCACCTACAACGATTCGGACCACGGCTTTGATATTCTGAGCTCGCCGTGGATTCACAAGAACGGCGTGGACGCGACCATCGCCGCGATCAGGCAGCGCGTCGGCGATACAAAAGTCTATCTGACCTTCGACATCGATTGCCTGGACCCGGCATTTGCACCCGGCACCGGCACACCGGTTTCAGGCGGCTTAAGCTCGGCCCAAGCCCTCGACATCGTTCGCGGCCTAGGTGCGCTGAACTTCGTCGGCATGGATGTGGTTGAAGTTTCTCCCGCCTATGACGTGTCCGAAATCACCGCCATCGCGGCGGCCAGCATCGCCCATGATCTATTGTGTTTGTTGGCGGAAAAAAAGGGCGCCGTACGCAAACCCATTGGGCGTTAAGCCCCCCAAATAGCCCTACAAAAAATGGGCGTGATCCGACGCAAAAATTGGGGCATTGTGGCCCCATGCACACACGCTCCACCACCCCACCCGATCAACAGCACCGCGACGACATCCAAGCGATGTTCGAACTGGTCGCACCGCGCTACGACCTGATGAACGATTTGATGAGCTTCGCCACTCATCGCTTGTGGAAGCGCGCTTTTGTCCGCCATGCACCCCAACATCACAACGGATTGGCGGTCGATTTGGCTGGTGGTACCGGCGACATCGCGCGCTTGCTGCACCAACGCGGCTGGGACGTTTCGGTGTGCGATCCCAGCGCCGCAATGATGCAAGCGGGCAGACCGCATCAGCCGTCGGAGATTTCTTGGGTCGCTGGGTTGGGCGAGAGCCTACCGTTCGCCGACGCCTCGCTTGATCTGCTTACGGTCAGCTTCGGCTTGCGCAACATGACCCAGCCGGGGCAAGCGTTGAGCGAAGCCCTGCGTGTGCTTAAACCCGGCGGGCGATTTTTGTGCCTGGAATTCAGCACCCCGGCACCGTGGTTGAAACCCTTTTACGATTTGTATTCCGAACACATCATCCCACGCCTGGGCGCGATGGTTGCGGGACGGCCAGAAGCTTACCGCTATCTGGTCAACTCGATCCGCGCCTTTCCCGACCAAGACAGCTTAAAAGCACAGATGCAAGACGCAGGCTTTGTGGACGTGAGCTACACGAACCTATCCTTCGGCATCGCCGCCATCCATATCGGAAACAAAGCCCCATGAACGCCCCGCCAACAGGGGTTCGGTTGTGGTGGCAGGCCATCCGTCCCAAGACCTTAGGCATGGCCGCAAGTCCGGTGGTGCTTGGCGCCGCGTTGGCGTGGACCGGCGCAACGCCGATCACCCACGTCGAGGTTCCGCTGGTCATCTTGCTGTGCGCCATCGCCATTCAGGCGGGAACCAACCTGTTCAACGACGCGCAGGATTACCTCAACGGCACCGACGACGCGGATGGCGCAGAGCGCCTTGGCCCACCGCGTGTCACCGCGCTGGGCTGGGCATTGCCGCATCAGGTATCCATCGCCGGACTGACGGCTTTTTTGGTTGCGCTGTTGGGTGGGCTATATCTGATCACCATTGGCGGTTGGCCAATTTATATTCTGGGCCTCGCAGCGCTGGGTGCGGGTTATCTCTATTCCCATGGGCCGTATCCAATTTCGCGCTCGCCGTTCGGTGAGCTTGTGGTGATCGGCTTTTTTGGCATCGCGGCCGTCACCGGCACCACATATCTGTACACCGACGAGGTCACGCTTGAGGCTTTGATCTGGGGCGTCGCCATAGGCCTTCCCGCCGGGGCGGTGTTGCTGCTCAACAATGTGCGCGATGAAGTCGGCGACCGCCAAGCCGGACGACGGACGTTGGCGATCTTGATCGGCATCAAGGCTTCGCGGGTTTTCTATGGCATGCTTGTGCTCGCGCCTTACGCTTTATCTGTGATCTGTGTGGCGATGGGCCTGACGCCTTTGGCGGCACTTTTGGGTCTGCTCACAGCACCTTTGGCGGTGCGAAACACCCTAGCGTTTGGCGCAACTACGCCCGGCCCGAGCTTAAACCCTTTGCTCGGCGCGACGGTACGAACTCAGGGGCTGTTCGCCCTTTCATCCGCGCTCGGCATGTTTATCCCACTGCCTTGAAACTTAAGGTTTCCTCGCCCTTTGCTTAGGAAGCGTTCGCAGTTAAAATAAGCAACTTCTAATATCTGGAAAGCCCCTATAATGTCGACGGATATCCTGCTCCCCATCGGTTTAGCCTTCATCATGTTCGCCATCGGCCTTGGCCTTAAGGTCGAAGACTTCACCCGTGTTGTGCGCCATCCCCGCGCGATTTTTGTCGGTTTGTTGAACCAAATCGTGCTGCTGCCTTTGATCGGCCTGGCGGTTCTGGTGGGCTATGAGGGACGACCTGAATTTGCACTGGGCATTATGATTTTAGCGGCGTCGCCGGGGGGCATCACGTCCAACTTGCTGACCACGCTGGCGGGTGGCAATGCGGCGCTATCAGTGTCCATGACCGCGCTGACCAGCCTCATCAGCGTCCTATCCGTACCCGTCATTTTGGGCTTTTCACAGGTTTTCTTTGTAGGCACCGGCCAAGACATTCAAATGCCGCTGGGCTTTATCATGGGATCGATCTTGGTCGTGACCGGCGTGCCCATCGCACTGGGTATGGTGCTGCAAGCGTGGAAGCCTGCGCGCGCAAACTGGGCGCGTCCCAAAGCGCGTCACATGGCGACCATCATTTTTGCACTGATCGTCGCCAGCGCGTTCATCGGACAGATGGACAACATCCTCACTTATTTTGCCGAAATCGGTCCCCGACTGGTGATCCTCAACGTCGCCACCATGGCGTTGGGGCTGTTCACCGCCCGCGCATTGGGACTGGCCCATCGCGACCGCATCGCCATCGCCTTGGAATGCGGTCTGCAAAACGCGGCGCTGGCGATCTTCATCGCGGTATCGGTGTTGGGCAACCCGATCTTGGTGGTGCCCGCAATCACCTACGCCTTGGTGATGAACATATCCGCCGCCGGATTTATCGTGTGGGCGCGTCGTCCGCGTTTTCGCACCGTTTCGGATTGACGGCTCGCGATGCAACCCATCGCCCTGCAGCGCATCGTCAATCTCTCACCGGGTGAGCTGTTTGCCGTCGCCGCCGACATCGAAGCATATCCCGAGTTCCTACCCGGCTGCGTCGCCACACGGATCCGCGAACGCAAGGGTAATGTCTGGCTGGTGGACAATGTGTTTCGCTGGGGGCCGCTGCCGATCCGCTTTCGCACCCGCGCGACGCTGGATGCACCACACGCCATCGACATCAAATCCATCGACAGTGCGCTGATCGATTTATCCTTAAGCTGGCGCTTTCACCAACACAAAGACGCAACAGAGGTCACCTTTGAGATGACCCTCAACCTGCCCGGCCCAAAACTCGGCCTGTTTGAGCAGGCCCTGCGCCAGCAAGCCGAAGCCATCGAACGGGCATTTTTAAAGCGCGCCGCTCAATCGTCCAAGATTGAGAAATAAGCCAACAGGTTTTGCACATCGTCAGGCGACAGCGGTGCGATCAACCGTTTGGGACGTGGGTGCAGGCGATCATCGGCCAACATGTCGCGGAATTGTTTTTTGAGATACTTGGTGTACTGCCCGGCCAGCGGCGGGTCTTGGGTACGGCCTTCGCCCTTTTCACCATGGCAGCGCGCGCAGCCTTCTTTATAAAGCACCGCGCCCTTATCTACGTCGCCGGGCGCGCGAGGAATTTGCAACACCCGCTTGGCCGCCAACAGGCGTACGTAGCCATCGACCCGGCCTTCCATTTCCGCCGGGCGGGTATCGAGCGTCATTTCGGTGATGTAGGCCGACACATCAAACACGTCCTGATCGGACAGTTCCCGTTCGACCGTGAACGGATACATGGGAATGTTGACACGTTCACGGGCTTTGAAAGATCGCAACTGACTGACCAGATACTCGACCGAAAATCCGGCAAGGCGCGGATAATCACCATGCGCGCCGCCTTGACCTTCGGGGCCGTGGCACGGTGCGCACACGACATAGATATCTTTGCCGTCCTCGGCGTAGCCTTCCGGCAAAGCACTGGTAGGTTCAGCGTTGGCGCTGCCTATCCATGCAAAACTGCACGCCAATACGGCGGCTGCGATCCACGGTTTCACTGCAGGTCCCCTCGGCGAAATAAAACGAAACCCAACATCGCGGACAGGGTGCCGAACACGGCAGGATAAACGAAGCCGTAGATCAAAAACCCGGTACGTCCAAACGCATCCAAAATCACGTGCGCGGCGGGGCCCATCAATATCAATTCGGGATCAAACACCAGCATCGATGCGGTGCGAAACACCTGCATGGGGTTGAGCAACGCAATTGCCACCACCGCTTCGTGGGGCATCTGTTCGCGCACCATCGCGCCCAGCAAAATCAGATCCAAGAACAACAACATCACCAGCCACACGGTGAACGCAGCGCCTTGGGCCACGTCGGAGGTCTTGGCGATAGTGGAAATCAGCATCCCGATGCCGAGGAAACACCACGTCAGCGACACCAACAACGCGGTGCTGAACAAAAACTCCGTCCACGGCACATCGAAACCACGTATCGCCGCCCAGATCACCGCCACCACCACGGCGAGGAACACCGGCAAGAAAACCGTGACGTAGCGCCCCAAAAGCTTGCCCCAGTACCATGCGCCCAGCGGCACCGGCAGGGCCAGCATATATTCCAACACCCCCGCCTCTCGATCACCAGCAACCGAGCGCACCATGGTGATGAGAATAAAAATCGGTAAGATCGCCATGCAAATCTGGATGTAGGTGGTCAGTGTGCGCGACAAACCGGTAAAGCCCATGACGCGGGACTCGGTCAACCCTGACGCCAGCAGCAAAACCATCACCGCACCGAACACCAGGCTGTAGACCAAGAACCAGCGCGCCCGGATGGATTCCATGTATTCGAGGCGCGCGGTATGGATCAGCGGTTTGAGCATGGAATTAGTCATTTCGTTCAGGAACCTTGCAAATGTGGTTCGGCGCATCGGCGAGAATTTTTGTGGTCAGTGCGACAAAATCGATGCCGACCTGTTCACCCGCCTGTGAGGGGGCCACCGCGCTGTAACCATAATTCATAGGCGTCAACTCACCCTTGACGTAGCGGGCTTCGCGGGCATTGAGCCAAACCATTTTATCGCGGGTGCTGGTGGCCTCGGCCGCCCAGATTTCCGCCGTTTCATCACCGGCCCAATGCTGGTCGTTGAGCCAGTTGATGGCACAACCGATGTCATCGAATTTATAGATTTTCTTTTTGTCGCCGCCGCGCACCTCTGCGGCGAAACGCGGATCGCTGATGAACATCTTGCACAGTTCGCACACGTCACGGTCCCAATGAATGTCCTCAGGTCCGGATTTTTCGCCGCCCCAGCATCCCGCCAGCGCCAGCACTGCGCCAACCATCAAAACACGTGTGATCAAGCGTTTCATCATTTCAGTTCCAATGCCCCGATCAAGCCTGCGTAGCGCGACATCATGGCCAAAAAGCGCAAGCGATCGGGCCCCGCCACCGTGCCGGTCCACGCTAAGCCATCATCACCTGCCACAAACCCCCACGAGGTGAGCGATTTGGCCAAAGCGTCTTCGGCGCGCACAAGGCGCAGGGTACACCCCTGCAATGCCGACGGGTCGATAGAATCCTCAACATGATCGTCGAGCACCACTTTGCCACGGTCCAGTTCGACCACCCGGTTGACCAATGCCGCCACCTCATCAATGCGGTGGCTGGACATCAGCATCACCGTGCCGTCCAGACGTTCTGACAGCAGGTTGAAGAAAATTTTGCGCGATTCCGGATCCAAATTCGCCGCGGGCTCATCCAACACCAAGATGTCGCTGTCACGTCCCAAGGCAATGCCGATCAGCAGCTTTTGCTTTTGTCCGCCGGACAGTTTTACGAACGGTTGGCGGCGGATGACGTTCATGTCCAAGCCCAGCTGTTCGGCCACACGCTCCATCCGTTTGGGATCGGAATTGCACACGCTGGCGGAAAAATTGATCAGTTCGCCGACGGGAATTTTTAACGGCGGCGGCAATTGCGGCACGAACCCGATGCGCGACAAAACGCCACGACGGTCTTTGCGCGGATCGATACCATCAACCCTTACCGAGCCCTGGCACACGTACTCCCCCAGCAAGCAGCGGATCAGCGTGGTCTTGCCCGCACCGTTGGAACCCACCAACGCCACCCGGTTGCCGCGCCCCAACGTCAACGACACGTCATCGAGCACGGCGCGGCGTTGGAAGGTTTTCGATATCGCTTGAAATTCGATCATCTGCAGAGCGTTCTTTTCTTCGGTCTAGAGTAACTTGTTGAGGCCTTTGACGTCGAAGGTCAACGAGTCGGTTGGGCAAATATCCACGCACATGCCGCAACGAGTGCAATCCGCGCCGATATCGGTGTCTTCTCTCAAGGCGAACCCTTTTTTGGTCACTTCCAGAACATGGGGCACCAAACATATGGCCCGGCAATCGCCTTCGTGCAGACACTTTTCCAAATTGTAGGTCACATGAACCGGCGAGGTGATGCCGACCATGCCATAGGTCAAGCCGATCGGGCACATATAACGGCACCATGCGCGGCGGGTGACGAACACCTCAAACGCCAGCAACACCACAACCCAGATCAACGCTAATCCGGGGCCGTAGATCATCGCGCGCGACAAAATACCCACCGGCGAGATGGCCTCGAACACCGTGTAGCCGGTGCCGAACGCTAGCCCGGCGAAAATGATATACAGCACCGTGCGGGTGCCGCGATGCATGGCGTAATCACGAACCATTTTCATGCCTGCTAAGCGCAGATGAATTTTTTCCGCGAACTCGGACAACAGGTGATATGGGCAAACCCACGAACAGAACGTGCGCCCACCCAACAACCACCACAGCAACAGCACCGTTACCGTACCGATCACTAAGTTGATGAGGATTTCCTTGAACGCCAACGTCACCTGAAGCGCTGCATTGAGATCGGCCATATGAAAGCCAAACACCCGTGACGCCGACAATGAGCCTTCGATCAGTTGAACGTCCCACGAAAACGATACCACGAACAGCGCGTTGACTAAGATGATTGTAGCCCAACGGCGGTTGCGCCATTTGTACGACGGGTGCAGATCGCGTTCGGCCTTGATGGCGGCGACGCGTTCTTTTTTGCCTTCTGCGCCGCGCTTGGCTTCATGCAATACGCGCGCACCTTCGTTATATGCGCTGTCGTCTGGCTTTTTAGCGGGGGTGCGGCCGAACATTTCGGCGATGGTGCTCAACATAGACATCACACGTCCTCCCAACGCTTGCGTATATCGATGACAATCGCGGGCGGATCGACCGGGCAGATCATCTCGCACATCCCGCAACCGACACACTTGTCGAACACCACCGGGGTGCCGCGCAGGTCGTTTAGATCGAAGTTGTCGCGTTCAATGGTGATCGCACCTTCAATCGGGCATTCGCGTTCACATAGATCACAAAGGTCCAAATCATAAGGATGATCGGCAATGGGGATCGGCGTCCAGCGGTCCACTTCCATGTAGCGATGCAGGCCGGGGAAATCGTCGCCGCGCGCCGTGCCTTTAACGCCTTTGCCCAGGCGCGCCAAACACGCCTTGGGTCTGCTCAGCCGCGCCACGCCCATGTGCACTTGTTCTTTGACATCGACGTCATGAGACAACGCCCCGGTCGGACACGCCAGCACACATTGCACCGCATCGCAGGAAAAGTCGCACGCTTGGCTGCGCGCATCGATGTACGGCACGCCGACGCCGAAACCCTCATCCAAATCGCCAAGTTTGATGGCCCAAACTGGACAGACCTGAACGCACTGGCCGCACTTGATGCAGGCCGCAAGGAACTTGTCTTCATCCAGCGCGCCGGGCGGTCGCAATCGTTCCATCCAGTTTTTGACCACCGGGAAAAACCCCAGCATCGCCGCGCCGACGACACCGAAACCGGCACCGATGGAGCGCAAGATACGGCGCCGTTCACGGAGCTGTCGCACCGTAACCGGCTTCTTTTTCGGGTGTGTATTGGCGTCGGACATTTTACGTCTCTGGCTCTTATTGTTGCATGTATTTGGGCACGCGTTTGGAGAGCCCAAACGGGTCATATTTGATTTTACTGTCGCTGTCGGGATCGTTGTTTTCCCTCTCAGCGGTAGGTGCACGCGCGACTTTGACGTCGGGGGACATCTTCGGGCGTGGATCTTTCAACAAGATAATGGGTTCGGAAAATGGGGCTAGTCGCTCCAGGAAATCGAGCATCGACAGCACTGCTGAGCCTTTGAAGAACGACGCTGCGGGAACGTCCATCCACAATCGGTCTGCATAAACACGGGTTTCATGGGCGCTGTCGCCGATGCCATCGCCGTCGCGATCAAAGCCTTGATAATCATCCCAATAATTACCGTCCCAATCGTTGCGCTGCGCACTTGCGCCTGCGTTTACCGACACCTGAACGAAATTGGATTCAAAGCGGTTGTCTTCCAACACGTTGCCGGTCCAATCGTTGTGGAACAGCATACCGATGGAATTGAACGCCAGATAATTGCGCCTGATCCGGTTGGTGGTATCGGGCTGATAAGGCGATACATCCATATAGATGCCGGTGGCGCAATACACGATGGTGTTATCTTCCAGCGTGACGTCACTGCTTTCCTTCATGCCGATGCCCATGCCGGTGGCGCCAATGCCGTGCGATATGCGGTTGTTGCGCATTTCGACCCCGTCGCTGTACATCAAAAACGTGCCCACCGAATTGGCTTCGAAGCGATTGTCCTTCACCAAATTGTATTGCGCATACATAAAGTGGAGGCCGTAACGTCCGCCACTGATGACGTTAGATGCGATCGTATTGTCGCGCGAATACCACACCACCATGTCGCGGGAATCTGTGATGGTGTTGTCTTCGATGCGGTTTTCATTGCTGTACCACAAACGAATGCCGTCGCCGCGCACGCCCAGATCAAAATCTTTGGAGCCGATGCGATTGCGCGCGACGATGTTGTTGTTGGACTGCTGAATATCGATGCCGAACAGATTGTCGGAAATGACGTTGTCCTTGATGACGTTGTAATTGCCGCGCACCTGAATGCCGGAATCCAGGTCGTTGTGGGACTCGCCGGTGTTTTGCAAATGCAAACCGCGCAGCGTCGCGCCGTCGGCTTTCAAAACGATGACACTGCCGACCCCGCCACTGTCGATGGTGACCTGGCCCCGGCCGTCCAACGTCACTGCTTTGTCGATCAGCAGCGGCCCCGCATATACCCCCGGCGCAGGCGTGATGACGTCGCCGGGCGAGGCGGCGTCGATCAACGGCTGCAAGGATGGCAGCGTCTGCGCCCACGCGGGGACAGCCGCGAAACTCACCATAAAGGCCAGCGTCATAATCTTTTTTGTCAAACGGAGATACGGAGTGCCCATGACCGCATCCTCGACAGCTTAGCTGTCGTCCCCCGTCTCAATGGTGTGTTTGCGCCTCAGTAACGCGGCAAATCCCAGCGCCACGGACGACGCCACCAACAAGCCAAAGCCGTAATGCGGATACGAATAGGTGCCAAATTGCGCAACTTTGCCTTGCCCCAATACGGTGGGCATGAACGGTTTCAAGGTGAACGCGCCCATTTCGTTGAGACTATGGCCGAACCACCACAGCCACGCCGCATAATCGACGATGAAAAACACCGGCAGTAAAATCGGCACCAGGATCGTCAGCCAATAAATCGGCTTCCACCGCCCGACACCAACGATCAACAACAGCATCGCGCCGAGCAACCCGCCATAGGCGACGTGCGTTGCGATGGTCATCGTCGAAACGCGCCGCTCGATCACATCGCGTTGACGGAAGTAGCGGCCCAATGCCTCGTCATAACCCTGTGTCATCATCTCGATACCGGACCAGCTCTCATATTCGTCGGGGTCCAAATCCATGGTCGTCGCCACGTCGGAAACATAATTGGGCGACAAGTATTTATGACCGCCATCGGTATACAAAGATGCCGTCATCCACGCGCCGATGGCCACGCCGCCGACCGTCATCAAGATGGTCCGCGGTCGGCGTCCCGGCACCACAAAGACCACGATCATCAAACCCAAAAGGGTAAACACAAACGGCGACAGCAATCGTTCGACCGGACCGCCGGCAGCGATGGGATACATGCCGACGTAGTGGTTGATGGCATCCATTTCGTGTTTGCAGTTGAGCGCTTCTTCTTCTGCTTGCCTTTCTTCGATCACGACTTTCTGACAACCGTTGAACACGCCATCCATATGAAAGTGAATGCGAATACCATCAGGAAACGCGATTTCCGGATACTGAGGCGCTTTCAGAGACACCCACCATGTCGGCGAAACGTAGGCAAAAGCCAGCATCACAAGGGCGGCAAGAGCCAAAGCACGCACGACCAGCATACGGCCAGATGTGTTTTGATTTTGATCGGTCATTAGCGTTGTGTCCTCAATGCCTGCCCTATTTGCGGGGCGTCGTGTTCGGGGTCTTTATTGTGGCATTTCTTCCCTAAAAAAGGGAAAGGGGCCGAAGCGGAGGAGCAGGGTCACCCACCAATCCATGCTTCGGCCTATTCTAAAATTCAACCGTCAACAGATCAGTCGTAGTCCGGGTTTTCCCAACCGGGCGTGCCGATTTTGTCCGCAGGCGGTTTTTGACGCGACACGAAGTCCATCACGGCAACCATGTCCGTGTCGGAAAAGCCTTGGATCTGTTTGATCATATCGGGGTTGGCGTTGCGGCGCTTGCCGTCACGGATCCATTCAAACTGACGCAGCAGGTACTTATAGTGCTGACCTTGAATACGCGGATAGTATTTTTCCGGGATGCCTTGACCGTTGTCGCCATGGCAGCGCACGCAATTGTCTTTGTACAGCTGTTCACCCAAGGCCAGATCGGTGCCCGGTCCGACGCCCGGTTCCGGGTTCAACGGCAATTGGGCGATATAATCGGCCACATCGGCGATGGATTGCGCGCCGCCGATGGATTCGGGCAGTGCAAACGGATACATGGTCGGGTTGTCGCGGTTCAACGCGCGAATGTCCGCCAACTGCTTGATGATCACGTTTTTGTGCTGACCGGCCAACTGCGGGAAGGTCCCGTCGGGCTGGCCCCAACCTTCGTAAAGGTGACAAGCGGCGCAAACTTCATACACTTCGATACCGTTTTCACGGTCCGGCGTCAGGTGCAGCGCTTCATCTTGTTCGCCACCACCTTGGTTCCAAGAGGTCGGCTGTTGAGCAAAAGTGGGGCTCGTCACCATCACGGCGGCGGCTAAGCTAGCAGCAAGTGCGGTCAATTTTATTTTAACAGTCATAATTTTCTCCATCGATGCCAATGGCGTGATGTTCGTGTTTTTAGGGGGTTATTTTCCAGCGTTGCGGTCAACCTGGGACAGATAATCGGCCAAGGTCGCAAACTGTTCATCCGTCATCTTTTTCACGATGCCGTACATGGCCGCCGATTTCGGCGTTTTGCGGGCTTTGCTCTTGATGTCTTGAAGCTGGGTGAACAGATAGTTGCGCTTCTGCCCGGCGACGTAAGGATTGCCTTTTAACGGCTTCATCCCCTCTTTGCCATGGCAGGCTTTGCATTTCTTTTTAAACAGTTTTTTGCCGGCCTCGACGCTGGCGGGATCCAACGGAGTTTTCGGCGGCTTGAGATCGGCGGGCTTTTGCTTGGCGAGCCACCCGGCGACCTGTTTGATTTCAGCCTTGGAGATACGCGGCTTGTTGTCACCTGGGGTGACCAAAGCGCCCTGCATGCCTTGCGCGCGCGGATTGCCGGTCGCGTCGTGGCTACCCAGGCGTTTTCCACCAAGGATATAGTTGACCTGATTGATGATGTATTTTTCATCCTGGCCCGCAATGTTTGGGTATTCCAACATCGCCTTGCGTCCATCTTTGCCATGACAGGCCATACAGGTCTTGGTCATGTAAATCTTTTTACCGGGATCGCGCTTTTTCTTTTCCGCCGCGCTCGCCGATACGGACACCAGAGATACGGACATGAGAACGCCGCTCAACAGTGCGATACTTTTCAGGATGTTTTTTTTCATTTTTGGTCTCCAGTTTATGGAAACGATGGGGGAGCCTGAATAGGCGGCTCCCCCTCGCTTGTGCCTTAGTCGCAAGGCGTAAGGTCGTTACTTTTTGACCTCATCCTTCTTCACCTCAACCGCACCATGCTCATCCAAGAAGTTCTTGGCGCGCAGGCCGATATCGGCTGCTTTAACCTGGTACTGCCACCACTGGCCAGCCCACAGCGTCGCATTCTGCCAATCTTTCTTAACGGCAAAATCTTCAGCTTTCTTGCGGACGTCAGCAGCGAAGCCCAGCTGTTCGGTGGCGTCTTCGACCAACGAAACCACAGGCGCGAAGTCCTGATAGTTACGTGCGACGATATAGCCAACAACGCTGTCGATTACGCCCTGCGTATCAAGATTGGTCTGATACTGCTTGTCGTAATCGGCCTGGGTGTAGGTCTGACCTTCAGCGCCCTTGGTAGCAACTGCTTTGTAGCCCTTAGGCTGGACCAACAGGTAACCCTGCATTTCCAGGTGCAGCGCCGAGCAGAACTCGGTGCAGTAGTACGGGAACACACCCGGCTTATCCGCCATGATCGTCACCGAGCCGGTTTTACCCGGTTCCAGAGACAAGTTGGCGTTGCTGCCGTTGACGGCAAACCCGTGGGTTTGATCTTGAGCGCGTTCCAAGTTGGTCATGATGAACGTGACCTCGTCGCCTTCTTGAACTTCGACGATTTCAGGCGTGATGTGCGAACGAATAGTCGTGCCGTACACCGTGACCTTGTTGCCATCACGAACGACACGTTCTTTACCCGGACGGGTACGGCCTTCGTGACGCTTGTCGGTACGGGTGTTCCAGCCGCTCTTGTAACGAATGATCGGTTTCAGCTTGTCGGCTGAAATCGCCACCGCGTAATGCGGCTCGCCCAATGGAATCGGCATGTCGTACAGCAGTTCCATCTTGTCGCCGCTGATGTCGATCAACTGGTGGTTCTGCGGGTGCAGGGGGCCAACCGGGTTGAAGCGATCAATCGCCAGCTTGTTCAAGGAGACCAGGTATTTACCTTTTGGCGTAACCGAGTCGCCTTCCATCGTCATCAAGTGACCGATGTTGTAGTGGATGGAAAGTTTGTCCAGCACTTTGCCTTCACAGTAGTCCCACTTGGTCACCTGGCTGTCCACGTAGATCGAGGTGTAGACCACGCAAGGCTTAGAATCGTATTGGGTGTGAAGCGGCCCCAGTCCAACCTGGACTTGGGTGTGCAAAGATTTCTTCAGATCGAGGATCGGAATTCCGTAAGGGTCTGTGCCCGCGAAATCCTTGTTCTTGATCAGATTCATCATCTTTTCGAAGCTGAACACATAAGTGTGGCTGTCCAACTTACCGGCGACGATCATGTACTTGCCATCGGGGCTGACGTCCATGCCGTGGGGGCTTTTCGGTTCCGGAACCAGGAACAAGATGCCCTCTTTAATGGCCGTTTCCATCATGATCACAGGATGGTCATTGATCATTTTGGCTTTGCCGGCTTTGACCAGTTCAGCGGCTTTCTTCCAGT
>Ga0316204_10002033_pt1 | contig 48911 bp, 44 predicted proteins | sample 6monrhotite_MG_2_FD_205661 | JGI IMG/M metagenome (GOLD analysis project Ga0316204, IMG submission 205661) | Microbial mat bacterial communities from mineral coupon in-situ incubated in ocean water Damariscotta River, Maine, United States -... | ecosystem: Environmental > Aquatic > Marine >... | reverse complement strand
CATTGCATGGACATATTAATATTGTCAAACGACTTATGCAGATTGATGTCCTGGTTAATGCGCAAAACAATAATCATGAAACTGCATTGATTATTGCAACACGCAGAAAACATAAACATATTGTACATTATTTACTTCAACATAAAGCAAACACAAATCTGTCAGACAACGCTGGAGATAACGCCTTATTGTATGCCTCAAAATATTTAGATGGCAATACGATTCGAAAAATTATTGCAGCCGGTGCTGACATTCATCATAAAAACAAAGAAGGAAACAATGCATTAATGTATGCAGCAACAAGGGGAAGTACAGCAATCACCAAAGAATTACTAAGGCATAACCCCGTTGTTAATGAACGCAACCAATCGAGCCACTCGGCATTGAGTCTGGCGCAAAGAGAGGGACATCAAAGTATTGTGACATTACTGCGAAATCATGGTGCACTGGAAAATGAATTTACCCCAATCGCTGACCTGAAAACCTTGAATATCGATCAATCAAAAAATACTAAGCAAGACTCTCGCGCTGCTAGCTGGAATGCGCTTATGGGAGCCGCATGGGAAGGACGTATTGACACGGTGCAAGAGCAGCTAGATGCCGGCATTAATATTAATCAAGCTGACAAAACAGGTTATACGGCGTTAATGCTTGCGGCAGAACGTGGGAATGTAAGTATCGTCAAACGGTTACTACAGAATTTTGCTGGGGTGAATAAAAAGCAAAAGGATGGTTATACGGCATTAATGCTTGCAGCAAAAGAAAATTATCAAGAGATCGTCGCAACGTTACTTGAACGGAGAGCAGATGCGCTGTTAAAAAATAATGCAGGAGAAACGGCTTTATCTTTAGCGATTACAGCAAAAGCCGATGAAACCGCTCAATATTTGATTCAGATAAATGCAGGTGTGAATGTCGTGCTAAAATCTGGTGAAAGCATGTTGACTTTGGCGTTGCGCAATAAGTCAATGAAAGTTGCAAAACAGTTGATTGAAAACAATACACTACTCGCCTGGCAGGATAAAAAACAACACAATATTTTATGGTACACAGCCAAGTATGGATACACCGATCTTGTTGAGGCGCTATTACAAAAAGGGCTAAGTCACGGCAGCTCTGGCAAAGATGGTGTTACCGCCTTGATGATTGCGACATCATTTGGCCATACGGATGTTGCCCGTAGACTCTTACACAAAGGGGCACAAGTCAATGCAGTGAGCGCTCAAGGCACAACAGCATTACATCTGGCGGCAAATAGAGGAAACTTAAATATGGCTAGAGAATTGTTACGCAACAAAGCCAACATCAATGCTGAAAACAATTTTCGAGTCACCCCATTAATGCTAGCAGTAGAACGTCAGGATCTGGCCTTGACTAAGTTGCTCGTCAAACATGGCGCTGATATTCATTTGCGCAATAAAATGCGAGAAAGTGCATTAACCATTGCCCGCAACAAAAACAACAAAAAAATACTCAATTTTTTAGAATCAGCAGATTAGTAAATTATTCACCTATGCCGTACCAAATTTTGTGTCAATTTGAATCCCCATCTCTTGCAACATTTTAGTGGGGAGAATGCCACCCGCACTAATAATAACTGCGTCATTTGCGAAAGTTTTGATCGTATCCTCATGCGCTATGATCACTTTTTCTGGTGTTATTTCTTGAACCTGCGAAGCATAAAGTACCTGTAATTTGCCTTGTGCTGCCGCGTGTTCAACACGCAACCTGTTTTTTTCCTTAGCACGACTAAAAGCATTGCTTCGATAGGAGAGTATGACTTCGGTGCCTTGCTCATCAGCAATTGTTGTCGCTGCTTCTAGTGCGCTATCGCCACCGCCAACTACCAATACTTTTTGACCTGCATATTGCGAGGCATCTATCAGTCGGTAGACAACCTTGTTGAGATCTTCACCCTTTGCGCCTAATTTTCGAGGTGTTCCACGACGCCCGATGGCCAGCATGATATTTTTTGTGTGGTATTGCTGTTTATTCGTTTTAATATGAAACAAGCCGTTTTCTCGCGATAAAATCGCCTCAAATCGTTCTTGATAATGAATGTTCAGTTGATATTTATGGACAATATCCTGCCAAAGTTCTAATAATTTTTCTTTGCTGGTTTCTCGGAATTTTATTTTACCAACCAAGGGTAGCTGCAGTGGTTGAGTCATTACGATTTTGCCGCGTGGGTAGTGAGAAACCGTGCCACCGAGCGATTCTTGTTCAAGTGTGACATATTTTAACCTCTCATTTTTCGCACATAGACTCGCAGATATGCCTGCTGGCCCGGCGCCAATAATGACGATATCGTAACTATCACCCTGACCGAGTCCCGACTTCTTACGCACACTATCAATACCCTGCTTACCCTGCTCCATGGCATTGCGAATGAGTCCCATCCCACCAAGCTCACCCACGATAAAAATGCCCGGCACATTGGTTTCAAAATTGTTATTCACATTGGGAATGTCGAGACCTCGTTGCTCGGTCCCAAACACCAAGGTAATGGCATCTAACGGACAAGCTGCTGCGCAAGCGCCGTGGCCAATGCAATGGGTTGGATTGACAAGGACTGCTTTGCTGTCAATGAGGCCGATGACATCATGCTCTGGACAGGCATGAATGCAGCTATTACATGCAATGCACAAATTAGCATCAATTGATGGGTGCAGTGATGCCGGCTCCATCAATCCCATCTGTTTATTTTTTTCTAATAACTCGATGACTTGTTGTTTTTTTTTGTGTTTGCGGTGACGCATAAAAGCACCAATCGCTAAAATAGGTAATAAGTAAATTAAGAGCAAGAGTAAGCTTTCTAAATTCATATATCGTTATTTCCTCGTTGAGGATGCTTGCTCAAGCATTTAATGCCCGAACCGATACTAAAAAGTGTTCATATCCAGATGTCAAAACTGTGATATGCCACGCAAAAAAATTGAAAGTTTGTTAGCCATGTTCCAATTGTATTTTTTATGTTCAACATTTGCTTTGACGAATGAGTCATCTTTGCTTAGCAATGCAGTATAGCGACGCAAGCTTTCGAAAAATACAAAACAAAGTATAAATGTCGCTGCATAGCCTTTTCTTATGTTGAGAGTATATCAATGAACACTATTGCAAAAACATATAGTCCAGACATCACTCACTCTTCGAAGCTAACACCAGCAAAAACATTACGCAAATTTGCGCAGAAACGCGATCTATATTGGTGTGTATTTTTACTGATATTTATGACTGGCCTCGGAATTTTTGGTCGTTTTTACTGGGATGACCGGTATTATGTTCCTGAGGAAGGTGTTGGATATTATTTAGGCATAGCGGGTGGAATCATGATGCTGATTGCGCTTTGTTATGGCTTATTCAAACACAATAAACGTTTAAGAGCCATAGGTAAAAGCAGTTTTTGGCTCAGAATTCACATATTTTTTGGCATTGTGGGTCCATGTTTTGTGCTTATGCATTCTGGCTTTCAAATTGGCTCTCTTAATGGCGGTATCGCCTTAGTTTCGATGTTATTGGTTTACATCAGTGGTGTTTTTGGTCGTTATCTTTACTCCAAGGTACATATTGGTCTCGGTGGAAAAAAAGCCAGTGCGGCAAAACTGCATCAGGTACTTGTCGCCTCCTATCCCGATGCAGTGCAAAGTCAGACTTTAAATCAGTTTTCATCGCGTCTAATGCATGGTCCAAACGGTTTTTTGATATCCTTGCTGCGAGTCACGACGTATTCATGGCGTCAATTTTTTTTACGTCAGAAACTAAACAAAGAATTTCAGCAAATCATTCAGGATAAACACCAGCGAACGCAAATCATGTCTGACTTGACCGCATACCTGGGTTTGTTGCGTAAAGTCGCCTTTTTCCAATTCTATGAAAAAGTTTTTTTGTTTTGGCGTCATGCCCACGTGCCACTACTTTATCTCATGCTAATGAGCGGCATTGTGCATGTCATTGCTGTGCATTTGTACTAGGAATATTGCCTGCGCTCATTCCTTAGCCCCATTTATGTGCTGAATGGCTAATAAAAAAGGGATTTAATGCACTGCCACACACGTTTACGGATTTACGGTTTTATTTTCTTTATGTGCTTTCCCTGGATTGCTGTTTCAGGACTGCTCAATTCATTGGAAAAAGCATTAATGCCGGGTCAGCTTGCTCAAGTGCATGCAGAATATGAAAATGACTGCAAGCATTGTCATCGGGTCTTTTCTAAAACCTTGCAAACTGAATTATGCATACAATGCCATGATCACAAAAATATCGCCGAGGATATGCAAAAAAAACAGGGCTTGCATGGACGTATCGACAGCTCGAATATCGAAACCTGCCGTAGTTGCCATAAAGAACATGTTGGGAGAGATGCGCAACTTATCCAGCTGGATAAGCTTACCTTTGATCACAAAAAAACGGATTATTCACTGAAGGGAAAACATACAGAGCTAGTATGTGAGGCCTGTCATCTGTCAAAAGATAAATATTATGCAGCAAAACACCTTTGTGTTGATTGCCATGAAAATACCGATGTACACAAAGGGGCACTGGGCAGCCAATGCAATCGTTGTCATAGTGAAATGGGTTGGTCAAGTTCCCGCTTTGATCACAGTGGAACCAAGTTTGCGCTAACCGGCCAACATGAGCATGTTAAATGTCAACGTTGCCATGTGGATGGAAAATTCACCGCCATCCCTTCAAGATGTGTTGATTGCCATAAGTTTGATGACGTACATAAGTCGCAATATGGTAACAAGTGTCAAAAGTGCCATAGCAATATTGGCTGGAAAAGTGCGAAATTTGATCACAACAAGGAAACAGATTTTAAATTAAGCGGTAAACACAAATTGCTGGAGTGTAAACAGTGCCATAAGCCAAACCGCAAAGCTAACGAATCAAAAAAAACAAAAACCTGCTTCTCCTGCCATGAACTGAGCGACAAACACAAAGGGCGTTTCGGAAAAAAATGCAAAGACTGCCATAACACACAAAGTTGGCGTAAGAAAAAATTTGATCACCAAAAGACAGATTTTCCACTCAATGGAAAGCATAAAGAAGCCAAATGTGTCGCATGTCACATGGGCAATGTTGTCGATCAACAAATAGAGAGTGAATGTTTTGCGTGCCACAGACAGAATGATCCACACCATGAAACACAGTATCGCAATTGCAACCATTGTCATGATGAAGTTAATTGGTTAGAAAATATTATCTTTGATCATCAACTGGTACGTTTCCCACTATTAGGCGCGCATGAAGCACTCAGTTGTGATGAGTGTCACTTGTCCAATGAATTTACCGCCGCCCCTACCGATTGTTATTCCTGCCACAAAGATCAAAATGTGCATGAGCAGAGACTTGGACTAAAGTGCATCTATTGCCACTATATGGGAGACTGGAAGGCATGGGAATTTAGTCATGATACACAAACAGAATATAAACTGGAGGGAGCTCACGCTGAACTGGCATGTAAATTGTGTCACACCCAAAATCTTGAAGATACTGTGGAACTAATCTATCAATGCAAAACTTGCCATTTGAAAGACGATGTACACGATGGTGCATTTGGTAATGACTGTCAACGTTGCCACAATCAAAATCGTTTCGATGAAATAAACTTCACCTTTTAGCGGACACCAATGTATGACCCATAACCCCGGTAGCTTGCAACACCGTTTCTTGGCCACATGCCTACTCGGGTTCAAACGTTTTCTTTTTGTTTTTTGTTTGCCGTTACTATTCGTCAATACGGCAAATGCCATCCCGGGGTTTGATCATTTTGAGACCGGATTCCCTTTAATCGGAAAACATCAAACAGTGGATTGTGAAAAATGCCATATCGGTGGCGTTTTCAAGGGTACGCCCAACCGTTGTACTGCTTGTCATAATGGCACCCTCGGCATGGGTAAATCGCTGCAGCATATTAATAGCAACAATCAATGTGATAATTGTCACATCAGTTTTTCATGGAGCATTGTAAGTGTTGATCATGACTCAGTGATAGGGTCTTGTTTATTTTGTCATAAAAACTCCCAAACAACGAATAGTTTTCCTACTAACCATATCCCGACAACAGCATCTTGTGATAGTTGCCATATAACCATCGCATGGTTTCCGGCCAGAATGAATCATGACGCAGTCGACAAATCTTGTGTTTTTTGCCATAACGGTAGTTTTGCATCGGGAAGACCCTCCTCCCACATACCCACCAATGAGGCTTGTGATGTTTGTCATCAAACAAGCTCCTGGTCGACGGTTGTCTTTTCCCATACGAGCATTAGCAATCCTTGCAGTTATTGTCACAATGGAAGTGTTCAATCTGGCAAGTCAGAAACACACCTGGAAACAACTTCCGAGTGTAATGATTGCCATTCTAGCAATGCCTGGAAACCGGCCAATGTTAACCACGAAAATATTAGCAGCAGATGCGACAAGTGTCACAATGGTAATATTTCAAAAGGAAAAACCCCTAATCATATCCCAGCGGTAGATGATTGTGTGAGTTGCCATACGGTCATTGCATGGACACCCTCATTGTTCGCGCATAGTCAGGTAGTTAACCGCTGTGATGAATGTCATAATGGCACTCATGTCACGGGCAAGCCCCGTTCTCATTTAACGACATCCGCACAATGTGATGCCTGTCATTTAACCAGTGCTTGGAAACCTGCCAATGTTGACCATACCGACATTAGCGGTTTTTGTGAACGTTGCCACAATGGAGCAATAGCTGCAGGTAAAACCGCTACCCATATTCCCACGGCAGATGATTGTACAGAATGTCATAGCGTCGTTGCGTGGAAACCGACACTTTTTTCCCATGAGAAGATAAGCCAATCTTGTAGCCGTTGCCACAATGGCACCAATCAAACCGGTATGCCAAGCAACCATGTAGCCACCTTAGTTGAATGTGGCGCTTGCCATTTAACCAGAGCATGGCGTCCAGTTTCAGTGAATCACAATGAGATCAATGGGCGTTGCGATCAGTGTCACAACGACAAGATTTCCACTGGCAAAACAAAAAATCATATCCCCGCCACTAACGACTGCATCCATTGCCATACAACGGTCGCCTGGAAACCTTCAACATTTACACACCAAGGTATTAACAATCAATGTAGTCGTTGCCATAATGGCACCCAGGCTACGGGGAAATCGCAAACACATATCACGACTAAAAGTCAGTGTGATGCCTGTCATTTAACCAGCACCTGGTCTCCTGCGAATGTAGACCATACGGATATCAGTGGTCGTTGCGATCGCTGCCATGATGGAAATACAGCGATAGGTAAATCAGCAAATCATATTCCAGCCAACGAAGATTGTCTGATTTGCCATACCGTTGTTGCACTGCAGCCTTCAATATTCACCCATGATGCCGTCAGTAACGTTTGTAGCCAGTGCCATAATGGCACCTATGTCGAGGGCAAATCAGTCACACATATCAGTACTAACGCTGAATGTGATGCTTGTCATTTAAATACGACCTGGACACCGGCCAATGTAGATCATACCAACATTAGTGGTCGCTGTGATCGTTGTCATAATGGCTCTGTTACCAGCGGAAAGAGTTCGAATCATATTCCAACCAACAACGATTGCATCGAATGTCATACTGTTGTGACTTGGAAGCCCGCTGTTTTTTCTCATGATGTGGCAAATCAAGTTTGTGGAAATTGTCACAATGGTAGCAATGCCATAGGCAAGCCTAATACCCATGTCACCACCAACGCACAATGTGATGCCTGTCACCTAAGCACTGCCTGGACACCTGCCAATGTAGACCACAATGACGTGAGTGGTCGTTGTGATCGCTGTCATGATGGAAAAATATCCTGGGGAAAAACGGCGACACATATCCCAACAAACCGGGACTGTATTGATTGTCATACCGTCGTCGCTTGGAAACCATCAGTGTTTACTCATGATGTGGCTGGCAATCAATGTAATCAATGCCACAATGGCAGCAATGCTACAGGCAAACATAACACACACATTAACACGGCAGTACAATGTGATGCTTGTCATTTAACCCGTGCCTGGAAGCCTGCCAATGTGGATCACAACAATATTACTGGACGCTGTGATACTTGCCATAATGGGAACAATGCCGTTGGCAAGACAAATTCACATATTCCAACGGATAGCGACTGTTTTAGTTGTCACAATGTCGTCGCGTGGATGCCTGCTACCTTCTCCCACGACAACGTTAGCAATCAATGTAGTACATGCCATAATGGCACCAATGCCGTTGGTAAATCCAATACCCATTTAACCACATCGACAGAATGTGGTGCTTGTCATTTAACCAATGCATGGCTGCCTGCTAACGTTGACCATAACGATATCAGTGGTCGTTGTGATCAGTGTCACAATGGTTCTACAGCGGTTGGAAAGGTAGGCACCCATATCCCAACAGAAGAGGATTGCATGATATGCCATACTGTTGTTGCATGGAAACCTTCAAATTTTTCTCATGGAAATGTGACGGGTTCTTGTAGTATCTGTCATAACGGAACCACTGTCGTGGGTAAAAGCCCAAGCCATTTAGCAACAACCGCTGAGTGTGATACCTGCCATCTTAGCGGTGCCTGGATTCCCGCCAATGTCAATCATAACGATATTACAGGGCGTTGTGACCAATGTCATAACGGATCGATTGCAACAGGCAAAGGCGTCACACATATATCCACAAGCAGTGATTGCATTGAATGCCACAATGCGGTTGCCTGGCAACCATCAACTTTCTCCCATGATACAATTAATGGTTCATGTAGCGCATGTCATAACGGCACCCAGGCGACTGGAAAAACCGCAGTGCATATTCCAACAACCAGTGATTGTGTGGATTGTCATATTGTGGTGGCATGGCGTCCAGCGATGTTTTCCCATGATAACATCAATACTTTATGTAGTGCCTGCCACAACGATTTAAATGCCATTGGCAAATCCGTCAATCACCTAACAACTTCGGCAAATTGTAATACCTGCCATTTAACCACAGCTTGGATTCCTGCCAGCGTTAACCATAGCAATATCACCGGTCGTTGCGACACTTGTCATAATGGCGCAACCGCCAAAGGCAAGACCATGACCCACATCCCAACGACAACAGATTGTATTGATTGTCATAATGTGATTGCCTGGAAACCTGCTACGTTCTCCCACGATAGCATTAATAATACCTGTAGCACTTGTCATAATGGCACTAACGCAAATGGCAAGGGAAATACCCATTTGGTGACCAATACAGAATGTGATGTTTGTCATCTTACCCTGGCTTGGACACCCGCCAATGTCGATCATAATAACATTAGTGGTCGTTGTGATAGTTGTCACAATGATAGCATCTCACCTGGAAAATCGGCCAATCATCTACCTACCACGCAAGATTGTATTATTTGTCACACGGTGATTGCCTGGAAACCTGCGAGTTTTTCTCATGATGCATTAAATTTTAGTTGCAGCACTTGTCACAATGGTACGATTTCGACACCGAAGCATAACACGCATCTAAATACAACCCTGGAATGTGATGCTTGCCATGTAACCACCGCCTGGAAGCCGGCTAACGTTAACCATAGCCTGATTACCGGTCGTTGTGATACTTGCCACAATAACACAGAGGTAGCCGGAAAACATGGAACACATATCGCTACCAATGATGACTGCGATACTTGTCACGGTGTTATTGGCTGGAAACCGTTACAAGTACAACATGATGCAATATCGTGGTCATGCTCAACCTGCCATAATGGAACCCTTGTGACAGGGAAGAGCAATGGGCATTTTGTGACACAACAAGAATGTGATCGTTGCCATACGACGAACGTATGGTCACCCGCGTTGGCTTTCAGTCATATCAGTGCAAATTATCCTGGTGACCATGCCAGAAATCTGAGTTGCAATAGTTGTCATGCGAGCAACTCCGAGGTCGTTAACTGGAAAAATTCAGCTTTCAGTCCAGATTGTGCGGGTTGTCATGAGAATGATTTTAAGACAGGACCACATAAGAAGACGGAATCACCAAACACCATTTTCTATACTGTTTCAGAATTACGGGATTGCACAAGCGCTTGTCACCTATTCAACAATAATAGTCTTACCACCATCAAAGAAAACCGCAATGGTGAACATCGAGTCAATAAAAATGAATGGTGAAGAATTTGATTCGATATAAATTACGACTGCTCACTGTATTATTTATTTGCTTTTTATTTTCTGTGACAGCTTATGCTGAAAGTAAACAAGTTTTGGATACACTACAGTTACCCAATACTAAGACTGCAACCATTCGATTAATGTTTAACTATGACATTGAAGATACTGCCTTATTAACTCAAAAACATGATCGTGATATACGATTAAGCATAAACTTTGACAAGCTAGAATTTTCTGAAAGTGACACTATTATAAAACAAAAACTATATCCGCCGGCTTTGTTTTCGATCCCCTTTGAATATGCGGAAATTTTAGAAAATAAAGGAAATCAAGCAACGCTTGTGTTGCATTTTACAGAGGCTGTTAAGGTTAATGTTTTACCGCAAAAGAAAAAGCGAAGTATAGAAGTCATCTTGCCAGAAATACAATATGCAGCCTCGAAAAAAATAGAAAAACTTGAGAAAATGATGTCGCAAGCACGCAGCGCTATCACCGTCAACAATAACAACAAAGCCATCAAGACATTAACCTATCTTCTCAGTCAACCGCCTCATCGCTATAGTCAGGAAGGATTGGAAATGCTTGCGGTCGCTCGTGAACGCAATGGTCAGTTAGCCCATGCAAAAAAACTCTATCAACAATACCTTTTAAGCTATAAAAAGGGAGAAGGTGCAGCCCGTGTAAAACAACGCCTAGCCCATATGATCAATCAACAGCTAAAACCCAAACCAAAACTTAAAAGCACTCGCGCTGAGAGAAAAAGCAGACGCACTAAAAAATACTTTGGCTCATGGAGTCAATACCTCAGTTATGATCATTTTTCGTCATCAGGCAATGCGGCGCCACAAGACCAATCTTTTTTGGTAAGCCATTTCAATTTTAATACACGATCAACAAAAGGTGATTACGAAATTCGTAGTTTTGTCGATGCAGGCCATGTTTATCGCTTTGATACGGGTGATAGTGATGGCATTGAATTGAGTTATCTCTATGCAAAAGTATTGAATGATAAAAGAAAAACACAATTAAGTTTTGGTCGTCAACGCAGTCAAAGTGGCGGTGTCTTTAGTCGATTTGATGGGGTAAGCTATGTCAAGCAGCTCAGCACTAAATACAAACTTGGGGGTTTACTAGGCTTCCCCGTCGATCTATCGGATAAAAATAGCGTGCAAACTAAAACCCCTTTTATGGGTACAAATATCGAAATACTCGGTCTGGTAAAAGGGCTAGAGATCAAACCCTATTTTGTGATCCATCAAAACCAAGGATTACGAGATCGAACGGCGATTGGCAATGAAAGCCAGTTTTCTAATAAAAAAGGCTATGCTGTCAACATCATTGATTATGATGTTTATTTTTCCCAGCTCAATATGTTTCTATTGCGCGGGCAATATCAGGCAAAAAAAGATACCTCGATATTCATGAATTTCGATTATCGAAAAAGTCCTCTGCTTAGAACGGAAAATTCCCTATTAAGTGAAACCAGAGCCGATAACATTAAAGATTTGAAAAAAGTGAGTGATATCTCTTTGCGAACACTGGCAATCAACAAAACCGGATGGAGCTCCTATGTGACCCTGGGTATGCGCTATACCTTAAATCCGAAAATGGAACTATCAGCTGACTTTTCGCGTTTGGATCAAACGATAAAAACAACTCTAGAACCGACCTCTCCCGTCATAACGAACAAAGACTGGCAAAACATATTGTCATTGCAGCTGATATTAAGAGACCGTTGGTTAACCAATGACTCTATTTTGTTGTCCACTTATTTAGCGCATAATAAACACAACAATAGTTTTAGCTGGCAAGCCGCCCATCGTTTCCGTTATCTTAAAAAATGGAATATCTCAAGCCGTTTTCGGGTAGACAAACGTAGTCGTGCAAAAAACTTATCCTATACCAATTACCGTCCTTCGCTAAAAGTAAATTACTCCATAAATAAAGCCATCTGGACTCAATTAGAATTGGGAAGCGAATGGCGAATATATGGATCAGCTTCTCAAGCTAACGACTACAATAGAATTTTTACAAACTTCATTTATCGCTGGTTGTTTTAATCATCACCTGCATGCAATCATCAATCAGAGCACGCCACTCTGACCCATCGGCAATCCCATGCGTTTTTTTAAACATATACTGTAACCATCATGGTTTTCTTTTCCAGAAACATGTTAGAAATGAGCACTCAATAGCTTCCCCGTTTCGCATCTCAGCTTTATCTCCAGGAGTCGCCCTCGACAATTGCTCCTGCATTGTTCTACCTACGCCCTTCCCTGGGCTAGTACCTCCTGCATCCGTGCAGTCGCCATCTTCCGCCCGTCTTTGCCTACAGGGACCGTAGGCAAGGGGCGTGAGCAGGACACGGAAGCTTGGCCCGTTCTTCGCTCACAAAAACTCGAAATAGAACCACTATTCCTACACTTTTGTTCGGCAAACTGCTCCTGCGTTGCCCTACCTCCTGCATCCATGCAGTCGTCACTCAGAACGAACCAATAAAAACTAAATCTGGGCGTAACTTGTATAACGTATTTAATTTCCATTCCTTACGTTTTTTGACTGCGTTGTTTGGTATATTTTTTGTGTTTGTAAGCCTCCTGAATTGACATAATTAAGCCATAAATAATGGGTAATACGAGAAGGCTTAGTATGGTGACCGTCACCATTCCACCGACCATGGGAGCAGCGATACGTTGCATCACCTCTGAACCGGTGCCTGTTCCCCACATGATGGGCAACAAACCCGCAATAATTGCAGTCGCTGTCATGGCAATGGGTCGAACCCGTTCCGAGGTACCTACATGTACGGCTTTCATAATTTCATGGGCGTCAAGCAGAAAATAATCAAGGGGTGTGTTTTCCTGACGCCGAAATTTTTCTTCCCTATCGACAAGCTCAGAGGCTAGATCAATCTCGTCTGCCAATATCGGATCAAAATGTTTTGCTGCCTTATGTTGACGTTGACGCTCAATTTCCTGATCAATAAACGTTAATACCAGAACACCAATTTCTGCCGCAACACCGGCAAGCGCAATAAAACCCACAGCCACGGCAACTGACATATTAAATCCCAGCCAATAAATCAACCAAAAACCACCAATTAAACCAAAAGGAATGGATAACATAACCACAAGTGGCTCTGTGATGTTACGAAAGTTAAAATACAACAAGAGAAATATCACTAAAAGGGTCAAAGGGATAACAATTTTCAAGCGCTTTTCTGCGCGTTCCATGTATTCAAATTGCCCAGACCAAACTAACGTATAACCGGCGGGTATTTTTACCTGATCACTGACTATCTTTTTAGCCTGACTCACATAACCCCCGATATCCGAGGTTTTTATATCAACATAAATCCAGGCATTCGGTCGCGAGTTTTCACTTTTAATCACAGGCGGGCCACGCTTGAGTTCTAAATCGGAAACCAGTGACAGGGGAATTTGAGCACCTGTCGGCGTAGGTATAAGCACTCTTTGAAGTTGCTCGATATTGTCGCGTAATTCACGAGGATAACGTACATTTATTGGGTAACGTTCAAGCCCTTCTACCGTTTGTGTGACATTCATACCCCCAACGGCACTTTGGATAATATCCTGTACATCACCCATAGTCAGGCCATAACGTGCGGCTTCACTGCGGTTAATATTAAAATCCAGATAGTAACCGCCCGCTGCTTTATCAGCGAATGCAGACAAGGTGTCAGGCAATCCTTTTAAGGCTTGTTCGATTTCATTAGCCACATCTTCTAGTACATTAAGATCCGGCCCGCTAACCTTAATACCAATCGGCGTTTTGATACCCGTCGACAACATGTCAATTCGGGTTTTAATCGGCATAGTCCATGCGTTTGCCAGGCCGGGAAACTGTATCGCTTTATCCATTTCATTCATTAATTGTTTTGTTGTTTTTAACGGATCCGGCCAGTCTTCTTTGGGCTTAAGCCGAATAGTTGTTTCCAACATCGACAAAGGGGCCGGATCGGTCGCAGTATCTGCGCGTCCAACTTTACCAAAAACGGTTTCAACCTCAGGAAATGTTTTTAATATTTTATCGGTTTGCTGTAAAAGTTCTTTGGCTTTAGTGATAGATAAACCGGGATAAGTCGTCGGCATGTAAAGTATGTCACCCTCATCCAGTGGTGGCATAAATTCACTGCCCAAATTCATAACAGGATAGGCACTAACCAACAATAGTCCCAGTGCACACGATAGGACAAAATATTTCCAACGTATCGCCAACGCCAAGGTTGGTGTATGCAACCAATGCAGCAAGCGATTAACCGGATTTTTTGCTTCTGGTAAAATTTTACCTCGAATGAAAAACCCCATCAAAATGGGTACAAGAGTGATCGCCAGCAACGCTGAAGCGGCCATCGCATAGGTTTTCGTAAAGGCTAAAGGAGAAAATAATCGCCCTTCCTGCGCTTGCAAGGTAAACACCGGTAAAAATGAGACGGTAATAATTAACAGTGAGAAAAATAAAGCCGGTCCAACTTCCTTTGAAGCATTAGCAATGGCTTGGCAACGCTCGTTGTTGTTAAGTATGGAACCTTTTTTATCGAATGCATGCTCCAGATGTTTATGCGCATTTTCGATCATCACAATCGCACCATCCACCATGGCACCAATCGCGATGGCAATACCTCCCAGCGACATGATATTAGCGTTAATTCCCTGCCATTTCATAATAATGAATGCGATGAGAATACCAATAGGTAAGGTAATTATGGCCACTAAAGCTGAGCGAGCATGCAGCAAAAAGAGTACACAGATTATCGCAACGACAATCGATTCTTCCAGTAATTTTTCTTCCAAATTGCTAACCGCACGTTCAATAAGATCGCCTCGATCATAAACCGGTACAATCTCTACGCCTTCAGGTAAGCCAGTCCGTAATTCATCCAGTTTGTTACGTACTCGTTCAATGGTTGCCAGGGCGTTTTCACCATAACGCATAATGACCACGCCACCAGCGGTTTCTCCCTCTCCATTAAATTCTGCCACACCGCGGCGTAATTCAGGCCCTAAATGAATATCAGCCACATCCTGTAAACGTATGGGAGTACCATTATCATCAACACTGACCGGGATTCCTTTTAGGTCTTCCAGCGATTTGATGTAGCCCAAACCACGAACCATGTATTCAGTTTCAGCCATCTCTATCAGTTTGCCGCCAACGTCCTGATTGGAACGTTTGATCGCATGTTTTATTTTCGATAGAGGAATGTTGTAGGCCAGTAAGGCGTTAGGATCAACTTCCACCTGATATTGTTTTATGTGGCCACCGATAGAGGCGACCTCTGAAACGCCAGGTACGGTTTGCAAAGGATAACGCAAATACCAATCTTGAATAGATCGCAATTGTGACAAATCATTATTACCTGACTTGTCCACTAATGCATATTCATAAATCCACCCAACGCCTGTGGCATCAGGCCCTAGACTTGGGTTTACGCCATCGGGTAATCGTCCGCTGACATAATTTAAATATTCAAGCACACGTGACCGTGCCCAATACATATCTGTACCATCTTCGAATATAATGTAAACAAAAGAAAAACCGAAAAAGGAATAACCACGCACAGTTTTTGCGTTAGGTACAGCCAGCATTGCAGTGGTTAGTGGGTATGTAACCTGATCTTCCACAACCTGAGGTGCCTGCCCCGCATATTCGGTAAATACAATTACCTGAACATCAGAAAGGTCAGGAATGGCATCAAGCGGTGTGTTTTTTACCGCCCAAATACCCACTGCGATAATGAGAAACGTTGCTATCATCACCTGAAATTTATCTTTCAGAGATGCATCAATGATTTTTTTTATCATGATTTATCTCCTAATGAGCCATGTTTTTCATTGTTGGATTGGCGCTTTCATTTTCCATGGTTTTATTCATACTGTTCATATCCATTTCATCCATAGATATCTCGTTCATATCCATATCACTGTCTTCAACTGATGATCTTATTTTCATCATTTTCGCAGTTGCTTCACGTAATTTGGATTCTGAATCTATTAAGAATACGGCAGAAGTGACTACTCTTTCGCCAGCTTTTATTCCTTCTCTTATCTGGGTAAAACCCTCAGCGCTTAACCCCAGAAAAACTTCCCGGGGTTCAAATTTGCCAGGTTCTCGTTGCACAAATACCTGTTCACGACTCCCAGAACGCACGATGGCTTCACTTGGAACCACAATAGCATTGGGGCGGGCATCGGTTTTAATCAACACATTGGCAAACATCCCGGGTTTTAGAATCATGTCTTTGTTGTCGAATTCCAGGCGTACACGAACAGTCCGTGTTTTTCCTTCAAGATAGGGATAAATAAAACGGACTTTGCCTTCAAATAAGCGACCTGGAGCAGCACGAACCTGCATTTCAACTTTATCGCCAACTTTTACCCAAGGCAAATCATCTTCGTAAACATCAACGTAAACCCAGATTTTTTTTAAATCGGCTATCAAATAAAGTTCGTCTTTGGGTGAAACATACTGACCCTCACGAGAGCCTATGTTCATTACCGTTCCTTTGAAAGGTGAATGGATATGTAAATACCGGTTAATTTTTCGTGTTTTTTTCAATTCCACGATTTGATGCGCAGGAACATCAAATAATTCCAACCGTTCCAAAGCGCTTTCTAGCAAATTTTTTGTTGACTGTTGCATTTTACTGACGCCTTTTTCGCTTATAGCTTCCCAGTTTTTTAATGCCACAAGATATTCTCGTTGCGCAGCCACTAGATCCGGTGAATAAATACTAAGTAATATGCTATCTTTTTCGACACGAGTGCCGGTTTCATCCACTCGTAACTTTTCTATCCAACCCGCAGTTTTCGGGTGCAAACGTGCTAAATGTTCCTCGTTAAAATCAACCCGTCCCAATGAATTAATAGTGCGAGCTATTGATTTCTGTTCGGCAAGTGCGGTGCGCACACCAATGTTCTGAACAACAACCGGATCGATAGTAACGGTTCCTGACGGCTCGTTGCTTCCACTACCACCGTCAGCATAAACAGGAATATAATCCATGCCCATTTCATCCTGCGAAGGTACTGGGGAAGTGATGGCGGGGTTCATAGGATTGCGATAAAAAAGTGCCTTTTTTTCTTTGGATTTATTATCTTCAGCATACACCGGAATATACTCCATACCCATTTCATCTTGTGCAGGCACCGGCGAGGTGATAGCCGGATTCATCGGATTTCGGTAGAAAAGTACTTTTTTACCACTAGAGTCTGTGGAACCTAAATTGTTTGTTGTATGTTTTTCGACTATATTTAGTGCAATCCAGTATCCGCTACCACCACCGATGACGAGAGCGAGTATCGTTGCTAAAATAACGTGTTTACTCATGGGAAAACTCCTGACCATTTTGCCGACCGATAGCGGCATCCAAAGCGGCTAAAAACTGGTTTGCGGTACTCAGTGCTTGCCAGTATTGAGTGTCGTAATTAAATAATGTGATTTGTGCGCGTAGAAGATTAAGAAAGTCAACTTTATTCACTTGATAACCTGCTAGCATCGCTTCTACTGTTTGCTCTGCTTGAGGGATAATAGCGTCTTTAAATAATCGCATCTGATTTGTTGCCCGTGAATAATTTACGATAGCTGATTCTATTTCTTCAGCGATGCGATTTTCCAATTCCAATAATGCATATTTTTGTTGCATCCATTCTTGATTACGTTGATCTTTTGCAGGGTTTTGTCGGTGAGTAGTATCCCAGGGTACATTCATGGAAAACTGCAAACTTGCTAAATCAGTCTGATCTTTTCGCCATCCATATGACGCTCCAACTTGAAAATCTGGATAATAATCTTTCTTAGCCAATTCAAATCGGGTTTCTGCGGCATCTGATAGTAATTTTGCACGCATCATGTCGGGTCGTGATTGTTTAGCTTCTGGTAAATAGTCAGACATTTCATCAACCGTAGGAAGTTGCTCATCAACAGTTGAGCTTATCAAGATATTCTGGCGCTTGTTGATACCCATCAAGAGATTCAATCGAGCCTGTGTTGTGTGCCGCATGGATAAGAGTTGCAATTCCTTATCCTGTCGTTGATATTCCTCTACCTGAGCAAGCAATATATCCTGTTGTAAACCCTGCCCAACGCTATATTTGGTTTCTGCTACTTCGATAAATTGCTGTAATACACCCTGGTTACGTGCAACGATTTCCAATGCCCTATCGAGATAAAACAATTGCCACCATTGATGCCGGATCTGTTGAATAAGTTTACGTTTTGCATCTTGCCAATCGGCACCGGATGCTTTGGCAAAATTTTTCGCTAGTTGACTTTTTAAAGCCAATTTTCCCGGGTATGGCAACGTCTGAGTAATACCGAATTGAATTTGCGTCATCGGGGTTTGATCTAATGCAAAACTGTCTAAGGGGATGTTGGCAAAATTGAATTTCAATTTTGGTTCCGGAAATGCACCTGCTTGCACAGGTATTTCTGACATCGCCAAAAATCGCGCATTAATAGAGGCCAAATTGGGATTTTTATCTAACGCATATGAAATTGCCTGTTTAACTGATAAGTTATTCAATTCTATATTTTCAGTGGCAAAAGCGACGCTAATAGATAAATTCAAACAAAAAAATAGCCGCAAAACTATTGAGGTACTATTTGACATTTATCATTACCTACATGCAATATGATTAATATTTCTAGAAATCTGACAAAACTTGGTAAAAGATTGGTCATTCTTTCTTTCCTCATTTTGAATGATGTTTTTAAAAAGTAAAAATAACACCGCAGCCTGGGAATGGTATCGTTAATTGTTGCGGCCATAGAAGATTACTGGCAAAATTGACCGAGCTTTCCACAATAATAGAATTAACTTTTGTGTCACTGAGCACATTCCTTATACCGATATTGCTCATACTTTGAGCTGCGCCAGATGATTTCTCCCAGGTTGACATGCCAACAATGATGCCACCAGCGGCAAGACCCTGAATAAATTGTCAACGGAATAAATTAGGACGTATCTAATATTTAAAATCTTGGGGCTCATGGCCACTTTTCCTCGTTATACTTACATTTACGATAAACTATAACGATTGGCGTCTGTCTCGCGAGTGACAATTGCATTACAATTTTGTAATGTTAGTACTATATTTCTGGAAGTACACCTCTCACTTGAATGCCCTCAATTTAACGCTTGCATTTCTTAGTGGTCACTGCTTGCATAATGGGATACTTTGATGGGAGCCTGATACGGAGATATATTATCCGATGCAACGATGGGCCGCTATGCCACCGATCAGAGACTGCGATGCATATAACACCGCATAAATATACAGCAGCACCAGACTCATTATAAAATCACGATGAGTTTGTTTTAGACTCGGGGAGGTCTATTAGGAGGAGAGGCTTCATGTTTTTGAGATTCTACGATACTACATCCGAGTTATGGTTTTAAAGTGCTTTGTTGTAATGCAAAGCACTTTTCCTATCTCCCTATCTCCCTATCTCCCTATCTCGTTATTTCCAAATTTCAACAAAGGACATCATGCCTCCATCGGCATGCTCTAAAATATGACAGTGAAATAGCCAACCGCCGGAATGGCCTTTCACGCCGGCTTGGACATCCGCATTGACAATAGCAGGAACTCCGCCATTGGCCAAGATATCGCTAGATTTGCGTTCACCATGATCAAAATCAATCGCGATTCTCACCGTGGTGGTACTCCCCTTAGGACCAGGGCGACGAGGTAAATTGACCATATCTTTGTTTTCCAGCGGAGGCGGGGGAATCACTTCAATGATATTGCCTGCTTCATCTTTTTTGATAGTCTCTAACACTTGGAAGAAAAAGCCATGTAGATGAAATGGGTGATCGCCGCCAGTCATGTTGACTAAGTCCCATATTTGGGTTTCGTCAATGCGTGCATCGGGTGCATCCGCACTGGTGAGCTCTGAAAACTTCTTGCCATTAATAGTAAAAGAAATTTCACCCGTGGCAGTAGGTGCACTATGACCAAACTTGAGCGTGGTTACGGTGGCATTTCTAGTTCTTATGGGTTTAATTTCATTCAAACGTGATGGCAAATTAAGTTCGCGAGGCAAACTTTGGCTGGGAATCAGTTCAATTTGAAATAAGACTACTGAGGCTCGTTTACCATCGAGTGGGTCATGACCCATTTTAACTTGGCCGTTGTCAATGGTAATACTATGCCAACCGCGTTCAACGTCGTTCCAATGAACAGGCAATAATGTGCCCGCCTCACCTTGTGGTGTGACAATAATATCGGCGCGTTCACCCGATACCAATGTCACATGATCAAGACCGGTTTGGGCCGTGCGTAATAATCCGCCGTCACCGCCGATGCGGATTAATTCATGCCCAGGAATACTGACATCCATAAATCGAGTGTTGGCAATATTCACCATTCGTAATCGCAAGGGTTGACCAATTTCGGCTTGAATAGTCGGTCGTTGCTGGCCATTGACCAGAAATACGTTGCCTTCACGACCATTAATTTTTTCTAATAAAATATCTTCGATAGATCCCACGAATGCCGGTTGCACTTGGCCATTATTATCAAGCAAAATATCATCAAGCATCAGTATGTGCTCAGGTATTGATCTGAGATTGGCTTTATCATCTTCGTCAGCTACCAGCAATGTTCCTGCTAAGCCTTTTTCAACTTGCTCATTGGAGCGCACGTGTGGGTGATACCAAAACAAGGCAGGATCATTGACTTTGAATTGATAGCGAAAACTTGCACCAGGTTGAATTGGATTTTGTGCCACTGAGGAGCCATCCATATCAGCAGGCAACTGTAAGCCATGCCAATGAATAGTGGTGGGTTCTGGTAAATTATTGGTGAAATTGACAATCAACATATCTTCTTTTTTGGTTTTGATTAATGGTCCAGGAATGGTGCCATTATAAGTATAGACTTCACTCAACACATCACTGGAGAATTCCACCAAACTGACTTTGGCTTCTAGATTGACTTCGACAATATCCGCCGCTGGATTAATGTCTTCAGCAACAGTGGGTTGAAATATTGCGGTCGCACTCGTGCTCTGTACGGTTCCATCGATTGGCACGGCAGCCTCTTCATGTCGCAATTCAATCCCAGTCTTATCATCGTCGTCAACAACACTGGCGGTGACCAGTTGGCTTGGTGAAGAGGATGACTCAGGTGGATTTGAGGTGCTGCAAGCACTGAAGATAAGTAAGATAAAAAGGATAAATAAAAATTTAGACGTACAAAAATACTGACTATCGATTGATATCGATTCCATTGACTTTTCCCCCACGGATAAAGTGACGAAAGCCTCAGTTGTGCTTTCGTTATACAATATAGTTATAAACGTAGATGTACCTATCCTTGATAAAATCAAGCGATGATTTTTCACTTCTTATTTGAGGTCAGTTAAAGCAACACATTAGGTTATAGTTGTTGTTATGCTGATAACTAGGCAGGCACCTACATATTAAAGCATAGTACAGCAACAGAGTCTATACCACATCACCAGCGGGGCATAGACGCATATCGAATAATTTTCAAGCTGTTATCAAGCCTTACGCCGATGTTTTAAAACAAGGAGCATGAATGCCAACCAATATTTCAAGGCTCAGACATAATTGCTAAGAATTTGCCGTCATTTGTAAAGTTTTTGGTATTTTTAATCAAAAAATCTTGACCTGGAGCACACTCCAACCTCTAGACTTTCAAATATTCTCGCTCAATGACTAATCTGGAGTCATTATGAAACGTCGAAATATTGTACGTATAACGGTAAGTCTGCTTCTTGCTACATCAAGCCTATCCATCCTTGCACATGACCCTATATTTGGCATAGGCCCACACGTACTCTACAAAGGTGGCATAGAAACCGCTTTGGAAACCCACCTGGAAAAAACTGGCGAAGAAAAGGAAATCGAAGCCGGTCTGGAACTGGTTTATGGCATGACTGGCGATTGGGCCGCAGGTATCGAATTACCTTATGCCTCTAAAAAAGATGCATCCGATTCCTCCAATGGATTGGCAGATATCCAGCTATTTAGCAAATACCGTTTCTGGCGACAAGATTCCTTGGGCTTACAAAAATCAGCGGCTGTAATGATAGCGCTCAATTTGAATAATGGCGATGAAACAGCGAGTCCCAAACTCGGCAATGGGGCTAACGATGTTATTGGTGGTCTGACTTATGGCTATGAAAGCATTAAATGGTACCACTGGGCCAGTGTACGTTATCGCTATAATGGTGAAAACGATGCAGGTTTTCATGTGGGCAATAAAACGCTGATAGATTTTGTAGTTGGCTGGCGCCCTACTCCACCTGAATATAAAAAAACCGATACAGTCTGGCTATTGGAACTCAATACCGAAATAGGTGAAAGGTCTGAACTCAATGGTAAACAATTACCCAATGATGGTGGTGTTGAAAGCTTTTTGTCACCTGGAATTTTTTGGACCCGAAGAAACTTTGCCATCAAGGCGGGCATACAAATCCCGGTATATAACGACCTGAATGGTTCCCAGGATAAATCTGATTTTCGAGCAAAAGCATCACTTGAATGGCATTTATAAACAAATACTCTTTAATAAGGAATCGTACCATGAAAAAATTTTTTATTATTTTATTGTTAGGCATTTGGACAAACCTCACTTTTGCCGCAGGTACGGAATACGATATGCGTGTCGATGGCCTAGCCTGTCCTTTCTGTGCCTATGGCATTGAAAAGAAATTCACCAAAACCGAAGGTGTTAAATCCGTAGATATTGATTTGAAAAATGGCTTGGTGATTGTAAAAACCAAAGAGGGAAAAATATTTACTGAAAATGAGCTGAAAAAAATTATCAATGATACTGGCTTTACGATGAAAAGCATGACGGAAAAAGCTTTGTGATTTATGAAAAATCCATTTTGCCAGGAAATCATATGAGATGAGATGAGAAATAACAAATGAAGAGAACAATACTTCTATCGATACTTATTAGCTTTTATGTAATGCAAAGTGCCTGTACCTGGTTTCCTCCAGCTAAAGAACCGGCGTATACATTAATTAAAACCTGGGGGGGCAAGGGCGCAGAATTTGGGCAATTCAACGAACCTACCGGTATTGCCGTTTTCCAAAATGAAGTATTCGTCAGTGACTCACGTAACGGACGTATTCAAGTATTTGATCTTGACGGTCGTTTCAAAAAGCAATTCGGTACATCAGACAATGAGCAAAGCAAACTTGAACGCCCTATGAATCTAAGTATCGCTCAGGGAAAACTTTATGTCGCAGATTATTTCAAAGACAGCATTCTTGTTTATTCCCTGAATGGAGAGTATCTACATCGTATCGGCCTATCAGGGGATCAGCCTGGACAATTTAATGCCCCTGGCGGTGTTGCCGTCGATCAAAGCGGTCAAATCTATGTGGCGGATTTTCACAATCAACGGGTTCAGAAATTGACCCCAGATGGAACCTTTATTCGCCAATGGGGAAGCACCGGTAAAGCAGGTACTTTTGCTGGAAAGCTCAACTATCCGACAGCGGTGGCTGTGAACGACAAAGGCTGGCTTTATATTGCCGATGGCTATAATGATCGTGTTTTACTGATGGATGTGACAGGGGAATTAAAAACTAAATGGGGCGGCCCTTTTGCTATGAATATTTACGGTTCATTTAACGGCTGGTTTACGACAGTAACCGGTATTACCATTGACTCCAAAGGCAATGTGTTTGTTGCAGATTTTTATAATAACCGAGTGCAAAAATTCACCGCAGAGGGTGATTTTCTTACCCGTTTCGGTATTGAATCTGATACCCCCACCCATACGGCAATCGCTGTGAGTGTTGCGCAAGATGGGTCCGTATTTGTGGCTGATTATGCCAATCATCAAGTACAAAAATGGCAACAAAATGAATAAGACAACCCATTGCATTGAAATATTTTGCTCGCCAGGATGCTCGCGTTGTGATCGCACTGTGACATTATTGCAAAGTGTCCTCACAGAATTACAGTGCATTCATATAAAATGGCAGAAACTCAATGTAGTTGAAGAACTCGATTATGCTGTAGAATTGGGCATAAGAGCGACACCTTCTATCGTGATTGATGGAAAATTATGTTTTACAGGACAGCCCATCAGAGAAAAACTTGTAGAGTGCATACGGAACCTTGACAACGCTGAGGAACAAACCTGATTAACATGAAAGAATACACCATTGGTGACGTCGCTAAACAACTCAATCTAAGTGTTGATACGCTGCGCTACTATGAAAAAATCGGGATTTTAAAAAATATCCTACGAACAGATGCAGGTAATCGAATTTATTCAAAAAAGCATGTTTCAACGTTAAAATTTATCAGACGTGCCCAAGCCATGAATTTTTCGCTGGCGGAAATTGATCAGTTGTTGCAAATGCGCGAGAATCCACAACAGGTACGCTCAGAGGTTCGCCAGTTAACACAAACCAAACTAAAAGAAGTTGAAGAACGCGTTGCAGAATTAACCACGCTAAAAAACGAATTAACCTTATTGGTTAACTTGTGTGTTGGCAGTGAAACCGGTTGCCCAATTATCGAAAATATTGATAGTAAGGGAAATGATTAGTTTGCACCCTTGATATCTTTGATAAAATGCATTAAAACAAAAGTTAATTATGTTTGTCGTTAAATACAAAGTTAAACACGAACCGGAAAAATTCATCTAATTGCGCTATTGGCTGGAGTCAATTGAGGGTGTGTCGGAAAAGGAACGGTTGTATACTCTAGTTTATAATTTTTCCTGCATCTAAATTCAACACCGACAACGATATTAACTTATGCTGTTTATACGATTTTTAATTGGCGTTTGTACCGTTATATTACTCATCGTTTTATATTGGCAATTAAAACAAAATGATGCACTCACTATGTTTACAGATGCCGCAACAATGCGTGCTTTTATTCTTGAGACTGGGTTTTGGGCACCGGTGTTGGTAATTGGCCTATTGACTGTGGCAATTGTCATGAGCCCACTGCCAAGCGCACCGATTGCACTAGCCTCCGGGGCACTATTTGGACATGTTTGGGGCACGATATATGTTATTATAGGTTCTTTGTTAGGCGCAATCATTGCATTTTTCATTGCCCGGTTACTGGGTCATGATATTATCAAAAAACGTTTTGGTGACCGCCAATCTTTAGGATTATTAGGTTCACAAAATGCGCTTATGTTGACTGTTTGTGTTTCCCGCCTCATTCCTTTTATTTCTTTCGATGTCGTGAGTTATGCGGCCGGGATTACCGTGATAACATTTTGGCGATTTGCTATCGCGACTTTCGTTGGTATTATCCCTGCGAGCTTTTTACTGGCACACTTTGGTAGTGAAATGGCATCGGCTGATACTCAGCGAATTACCATCACTGTTATTTTATTGGGCGGAATAACATTAATCCCATTACTAATAAAATGGTTACGTAGCCGAAAGAAAAAACGCTCTAGGCCATAACTTTAGGATCATCTGCAAGAAAGATAACTCAACCTAAACCTGACCAGTATCATCATCTGGGCGTATTCCTGGTGACCGCCAAAATCCTCGATAGAATATCTTGCCCATTTACTATCTCATCTTCAACCCGGCATCCGTTGTTTCGTTTGATCGAGGTAACGCTCAGGTTGTGCGTTAAAACGGCTCAAACAACGGGTCGAACAAAACACGAATTTTTTATCATTATATTCAGTGGTGACTGAAGCGGTCCACTCATCCACGCGCATTCCACAAACAGGGTCTTTCACCCATGAGTGCTGTTCTGATTTACGATCTCGCAATGCACCGTCTTCCAGCCACAATACCCGGTCAGCGATTTCTTCAACTCTAGGATCGTGAGTCACCATCAATACCGCGCAACCGTCATCACGGGCAATGTCGTGCAGAATCATCATCACTTCCTGTCCTTTGTGGGAATCGAGATTGCCGGTAGGCTCATCGGCAAGGATGATGGGTGGCCGATTGATCAAGGCGCGGGCAATAGCGACACGTTGTTTTTCGCCACCGGAAAGCGTATTGGGTAATGCCTTGCACCGAGTCGTAAGCTCCAGCCTTTCCAACAATTCATTCAGCCGTCCTTTGGCCCCTAGCATTCCTTCAGCACTGAGTTGAGCAGGGAAGAGAATATTCTCTTCGACGTTCAACGCTTCCAATAGATTGAATGCCTGAAACACAAAACCGATTTTTCGTGCCCGTAACGCGGCAAGCGCTGCCGCTTTCATTGAACTGAGATCAATACCATCAATGACGATCTGTCCTGAGGTGGGGCTTAACAAGGCACCTAACATAGACAACAACGTTGTTTTTCCGGAACCCGATGGCCCCATAATCAACACCATCTCGCCCCGCTTGATATTGAGACTTACACCGTTGACTGCGCGTACTTCAGAGACACCACTACCAAAGCATTTACTAAGATTGTTTGCTTGCAAAATAATCTCCGTCATCATAACAACCCTCAATGATGAAATACAGCCATGGGATCAACCTTAGTCACAGTGCGTGCAGCACTAAGAGACGCCAAGATAGCCACCGGCAGGGTCACTATAGCGATAGACGTAAATTGGTGCAGGCGCACGGCCAGATTGATCTGTGGTGCAACCGTCGGCAACCATGCCAAGAACGTGAATGAAATCAGCAAGGCAAACAGTAGTCCTAATACGGTGACCACAACACTCTGACTCAACGCGGCCAGATAGATCTGACCATTGCCGAATCCAAGCGCCTTGGCAATCGCCAACTCTTGTTTTTTTCTTGCAATTAAAGAATACGCGGTAAAGGCAACAATCAGGGTCGCCAGCAGTGTACCGATTATCGTCATCATGTGAATAATCTCTGCCCCCATCTGCACCGCCAGTTGCCAATCACTCTCGATAAGTACGTCACTGGTGAGCGCATTGACCTTATTGATCTCGTCCTTGATACGCTCAGTCAGCGCTTGCCCGTCAACACCCGGCTCGGCGTAGACCATCATGTAGCTGAACTGATCGCTGGCCTCCAGCAGATCCCCCAGGTCTTTCTTGGAGACAAAAACAACCGAGCTAGCCATGGAAAAGGTGTTCCTCGAAAAACCCACTATCCTTAAAGTCCGGTCGATTAGGGTAATCTCATCGCCAATCTGCACGCCAGTAAGTTTTGCAATGACCTTAGGGATTACCGCTTCGCCGGGGTTAGGCATGGATTCACCTTCTGCCATATCCCACGGACCCGTGCGACTGTATTCAGGCGAAATGCCCATGATGTAGGAGAACCAATCCTTGCCACCGATTTTGACCGGCCCGTTGAGATAGAGAATTGCTGCGACCTCCCTCACTCCCGCTATTTGCGCAATCTTGTCCGCCTTCCAGTCCCAAACCATGGAGCTCGCCATGTGCATATTAGAAACGCCCTTCTGCATTACCCAGACATCGGCATCCATCTTTTCCAGGTAAACGACCATTTGGTCGGACTCACCCTCAAACACCGCGCTGAAAAAAATCACCAGGATAAACGAGACCGCCACAGCCAACGCGCTGACCATGAGTCGCACCGGTTCGGAAAAGAGGGTTTTCAGACTCCAATAAAGCATCTCAACTCCTGAACACCAGCGCCGGATCAAGCTTGGCAATGAGACGATAAGGCAGGTATGCACCAATAACACCCAACACCAGCGCAGCCAAGAAGGTGCGCAGCAACGGTGTCGTTTCCATCACTGGAACCCGATAGAGCGGTACGTGAGTCTCGATAAACCAGCCCCCCAGTTGCGCCAACAACAGCGCCAGCGGAAAAGCCAGCAGGACCATCACCAGTGACTCCAGCACCATCCCTCTAACCAAAACCTGATTAGGAAACCCCAAGGCCTTCATCACTCCAAAATTACGCAGCCGTGCATGAACCGCTGCAAACATAATCATACCAACCACCAATAAAGCGATCACATAACCCGCCCCGATCAATACGCCCATGACCGGCCCGAACAGGGTGCGCCCTAGCGCCATATCGTTAGCTGCTAACTGCTCCGGGGTAAAAACATCGCCATCGGGTTCCGCCTTTTCAATTGCAGCGGCAACGGCATCTCTATCAACACCTGACTGCAACTCCAACAACAGGTAACTCAACAGCGGCAGATTACTGATATCCCCCACCAAATCGGAATCAAAAAAGAAGTCGATCATATCGTCGTAATTGATGAACGAGAATGCGGTAAACAGTGCCGATGCCCGTTCGGCGATACCGGTGATATGAAACTCAAAATCGGCCACCACAAAAGCATCACCGACCTTTAAGTCATATAATACCGCCAGCGATTCATCAATCACAATATCCCGTGGTTTTGTTACGCGTCTTCCCGCTTTGAGCTTCGACGGTCCGCCACCAGTATCATAAACGACGAAAAATATCGGACTTTTGCGATAACCCGGTTTTTCATAAATCACAGGTACCATGGTGATGGGATGCGCCTCTATGACTCCGTCAACAGCTTCAATTCGTTGCCGGCTGAGTTGGGGTAACAGCGAACGGCTGGCGACAAAGTTAGAAACACCGGCCTGAGCCACAATCAGATCCGCACCACGATTAAGCGCCACGTTTTTTAACTGAACAAGCAGGCCGGATTGAAATCCTTCCAACAACAAAATGACCGCCAGGGCACTGGCAATTGCAGCACCCGTTAACAGCGTGCGGAATGACTCATGGACTAATTGACGATATATCATCCTAAACATCCGTATCACCTCCCACTTTTTTCGTCTTTTGCGTCGGAGCAACCACGGCAGCACGATACAGCACACACAATCCAACGATCGCCGAAATCAGCGAACCGATGATAATGGCAAAGCGCGCCGCTGCCGATAGAGCAATAGGGACAAAAGCTCTATCATGGCTTTGAAAATTTTTGAGTTTCATTGCCCTCTGGATACCGAAGCCAAAGGGACTATCACAAGTTAGGGTAATTTATACTACTGCTATGATTTACGCCGTCTGCCGATTTAAATAAAATCGTTATAAGATATTTGTCTTCTTTCCCTAGGTCATAACCAGCCAAATACCAATCTCCTAATTCCATCATTGTTTTTGACTTTTTCAATCCGTTTAAGTAAACGACTTTAGCGGTGACTGATAAATTATGTTGAGCTCTACCATTGCGTTTAATGTTAACCAGTAAATTGTGACTACCACCATCGGCTACGCTATCCTTTACATCAACGATCTTTAATCTAAAATCAAAATCAGCGATTATTTTTTTTTGAATCATTTTTCCATGTATTTCGTTTTCATCAGTTGTGTTTTTTATTTGTTGATCACTCACAATATTGGCTCTACGCTCTTTAGGTTTAGTGAAACCCCCGTGACTCCCGTGGTTACCATCTGCAATCGCCAAAGGCATGCTGATTGTAAAAAAAATAGCAAAATACCTTATATTAAGTTCCATCTGATGTTCAGCACCTATATTTTTTCAGACAATAAAATACACTTGATGTGCCCGTCAGCAGGTCACCTTGGCCCGTTCTTCATTCAAAAAATAGCCTGCATATTATTACTATGCCTGCGTCGCCTACTGTTGGCACTCTCGACAGTCAGTTCTAGACACAGTCTACCTCCCATGAGGTCGTATCTTCTGTATCCATGCAGTAGTCAATCAGAACGTGCCAATCTGACCCATCGACTGCCCTCCTAAAATGCACTTTATTATATCAAAAGATATATTTATATACTTTATATTACTAAACCTGTGCTTGATCAAAAGTAACAATGATCATATCTGACTTGTTTCTGTATTGAATTTTTACTTCTACTTGATAAGCACCTGAACCAGGAATAATAAAGTAGTTTCCAAAACTGGGCTGACCACTCATTTGCATATTCTCCATTATTTTGTATGGTCCTTTATAATTTTCAGAAATAATACGAGCTGATACATCGAGATTTTTTAATCGAACGCCACTCTTTACCTCTATTATACCAACGGATATATGAAACTGACTTCTATTCTCAACACGATTTTCTCTATGCATTAAACTTTCAGGATGATCTTTTTGGTGTCCACGTATCATTTCTGCGGGCATAACAATCAGATAAACATCATTACCCATTACTTTAATATGTTGGTGGGAATGTTCTGCATGAACCGTGCTTGCAATGAGTGAACAGATGAAAATTAAGCTGTAAAATAATTTAAAAATTGTACGATGAGTCATGTTTTTCCTCCAATTTCAACCGCTAGAGTATTTATTAACAATAATCAATCCATTTTTAATTAGTTCTGATGTTTATCCTCATCATCACCCGACTTAACATGTCCACCATGCATGAATACCATCATGGCAACACAACACAATACCAACAAAAGTATTAACCAATTGTCCGTTAACCAAGCCATTATCTTTTCTCCTCAGATTTTATAGAATCATTCTGTCACAAATTTCATCAACCAAGGCTGTCACTTGAGCTTACACTTCAACCTCAAGTAATATGTTTAAAGGTATCATCCATGTTACTACCCGCAATCTCGTTGATTAAACAATATAAGCCTCCGTCGTATAGCGGCGCATCATTCGATGACTATTGAAAAAATAGGCATTTTTACAAATTGCCCCTTTCATCACGCTAACCCAACTCGTTTGATGTTGATACAATGGAAGTACCACTTATTCCAGCTTTTCATAAAGGGCATACGCATCTGCATCGTTTACCGATTCGCTACTATTGCCAACAGCCCAGCCCGTGACACCTTCGATACAACCTTCAACCCACCACCCATCGAGCACGCTTAGATTAGGCACACCATTCCCGCCATACAGGGTATCGGTAATCTGACGATCTTCGGCATTATTCTCTGCCAAATCAGTATCGAGTAAAATAATGGGTTGTTGACCGTTCATATGACCTTTGAGCACGTAGAGCCAAGCACTTATCCATACCGTACGATTTTCTATTACCACGGCGACTTTTGCATTCAGCTATTCGGCATAGTTCGATGGCTCCCAACGCATTGGCTGTTCAGTCTGCCGACCTTCAGCATCAATCTCCTGTTGAAAATAACCGGCCCGACTCCCCAGCGTCACGGCAACCACCGGTAACTCAAGATCGGTTGCTGGTCGCATGGTATCGCCAGCCAATACACCGAGACCACCACTATAGGTAGGAATATCGTTTTGCAATGCGATTTCCATAGAAAAATAGTCAATACGCGGTTCATGGATAAAGCTGTCAATTGTAGAAATAGCATGTCTCTTCCTTTTATATAGCCAAGTTAGAAATAGTAATTAAAGAACACAATAACGCAAAGTATCGCTGCAATTTTTATCTATAACTTTCCAGATAATAAGCAGAATCAATCTGAGCGCTATATGTCCAAGTTATTTCGTAGCCCATTCCTTACCTGACATTGCTATCTTTGAATTTACATTGATTGCAGTTATTGCTCTGCCGCAATTCGGCTATCCACTTCGGCCTCCGCTTGCAGCCAATCATCCAATGAATCCTCATCTTTAAAATCCCGCTGTTCGGCAATCGCATAAGCTGCCTCAGCAATCATTTGATAGCGTTGCTCAGCGGTAATTGATGTGGTCGAGGTAGCTGCTGAAGATGAGAGCGAAGTTTGAGTGGGAATTGTTTCCGATGTATTTTGTTGCTCAGCGAAAACCGTTTTAGTTGTTTTTTCTGTAGTTGGTATTTCTGCTTTTTGTGCCATGATATTTCCCCTCATGCATTATCATTACTGCTAAATAAAGCTGGTATTGCATCATTTAAATAGAGACGAATTCCAGCAACTAAAATCAATATGGCCCTTACCTCACATCTGGCATATCTTGTCCATGTTGAGTAATGCACTAGTTTCAATCATTATCATCTCCTGTTTCAATTATAAGGAATGGGTTGCATCGCGCCGAGCCGATGGATCTTGCTGATAAAACAACTGTAGTTGTTGGTACACATCGGGACAATGTTGTTGAAGGATACCAGGGGCAGTGAAAAAGTATTCACTCACAACGGCAAAAAACTCCGCAGGACTAGTGGCACCATAAGCATTAATGCGGGTATGCCGACGATATGTCACCTGGCGCTGCAAAATCTCAAAGGCATCCCCCAGGACTTTCGCCCAGCGTTTAGTTGCCATACGCACAGGTAGTGGTGGTAATCCATTGGCACTACCCGTTAGCATATCCAGCTTGTGGGCAAACTCATGTACCACGACGTTATGGCCGGGATGAAGCGAATTCAAATCCTGCTCGATATCCTGCCAGGAGAGAATCACCGGTCCCCGTAACCAGGCTTCTCCGCTCACGGCCTGTGATTCACGGTTTATCAATCCTACCGAGTTCATCTGCTCATGCTCAACCCGAAACGCACTCGGATAGAGGATCACTTCAACCCAATTCTGGTAATAATCCAAATCTAGCTTCAAAATAAGTAGCGACGCCTGAGCGGCAATCGTCACTGCCATTTCCGGTGACACTGCCAATCCTTGTACACCATTGATTGTCTTTTGATGAAGAAATCGTGTGGCCAATTCACGTAAGTGGGCTTTCTCTACCGAACTCAAACCCTGCAACAAATCCATATCATGGATTACCGTCTCCCACAGTTCAAAAGGAATCGGATGATGTTTAAGCGTGTAACGGATACGCTGATGATTAAACCATTTTATGATATTCATGAGTTATCCATCACCGCAGGACGAACATAACCGTTCCCCTTGACTTTACGTTGTTGTTTTATCGATATCAACATACCATCATTTCCGCCAAGTAAAGTGCTCATAAACCCCCGACCAATACATACCAAAACCGATGGCAAACAATAATTCTTCGATCGGCATAAAACCGATACTCACCCCAGAGAGCGCCTCCATATTCCAGACCCGATCAATATAACCCGGCTCTGTCCACTGCAATCCGGCGAGAAACAATGCGTAATAAATCAAAAAGAGCATGCCACCCACCCAGGTTTTTCGTTTCAAATCAGGCCGACAAAGCATGGTTGCTATGGCACCAATGAACATCGCTAAGATAGAGGGATAAATGGGATTCCAAGGAAAAAAATAAAGCGCAATAAAAACCACAAAGGGGGAAAAAAAAGCTTTATAATGATGACGATGTAGTGGATGATGGCGTTCACAATCGGCGACGGGTCGAAGCATTTTATGGGTAAGCAAGTTATAAAAAACAGCAGCAATGCCACCAATACCAAAACAAAAAATTAAACTTTCGATATCAAATCCCGTATTTTCCGCTAAATTAAATAGGCTCGGTGGCATCCAATATTCCGGTACAAATAAGGGTTCGCTTAAACCGAAAGGTGTCGTAAACAAACTGGCCCATAACATGGGGCGCCGATAGCCAGGAAAAGCCATATAAACAATGGCCCATGGAATAAGAAACGCACTCGACCATAGTAACCAGACATATTGATCAGCAATCAATTGAACCCCTTTGTCCATCAGGTTTGACCCAACAACAGCTTATTCTCTGCAATAAATCGATAAGGTAACAAATAGAAATTTTTCGGGGCTGGCCCTCTGAGCACCCGGCCACTGTTATCATAACGACTGCCGTGACAAGGACAAAACCAACCCTCCGGTTTTCTGGTTGGCACACAACCAAGGTGAGTACATAAACCAATGACAACTAACCATTCAGACTTGAGAACACGCGCCTCATCCGGCTGCGGATCAATATCACTTCCCATTGATGCTTGCATGGCCGTAATCTGTGCTTCGGTGCGGCGTAGTATAAATATGGGTTTGCTTTGCCATTCAATCGTTTTGGCTTCACTAGATTGGATCTGGCTAATATCGACCTCAAGGATGGATTTAGCAACAATATCAGCAGAAGGATTCATGCTACTAATAAAAGGCCAAGCCGCAGCGGCGATACCTACACCTGCGACGGCACCCGTCGCTTTTTCGAGGAATTGGCGACGATCAAGTTCTGCGGGTACGTCCGTTTTTTTATCTGATGTCGTCATTGAAAAACCTCATAAGTTAGCAAACAAGCCTCTAAAATTCACTTTAATTTATCTAAAAAAGCTATAGAAATAGTGACCCATCGATCGATTCAAGCATCATCTTCCCCTCATTCATCACCATAATTTTATGGTATTAATCGCGGATCATATCAATATGTCCGCAAGGGCACTCTTGAGCACAAATACCACAGCCCTTACAATAATCGTAATCAATGCTATATTTCTCAGCGTGCTTGATAACAGCCGCATCGGGGCAAAAATGCCAGCAATTATCACATTCGAAACAAACCCCGCAACTTAAACAGCGTCCCGCCTCAAAGAGTGCATCATCAGTAGATAAACTGGGCACCGATGTTTGAAAACCCAAAACTTGGTTTTCACTAACGGCTTCACGGCGGGTTAGTTTTGGATAATAATTAATATTTAAATCTTTAAAGGTAATTTCAGCTTTTTGGTGGTGTTCATCAAATGATGTTGTGTTACCGAGAAAAGCGATCATTGACGCCGCCACCTGGTGACCACTACCCACAGCGGTGGCTACATTCCTGGGTTTACCTGCCGCATCACCACCCATCCACACGCCAGGTACCTCGGGTTGTAGCAACGCATCAAGCCCGTTGCAATCGACCTCCTGACCAATTGCAAAAATCACTCGATCTGCCGGTAAAAATGTCTCCGTTCCATCAAACAATTTTGGATTAAAACGCCCATGACGATCATGCACTTGGTCAACCTGTGCTAACTCTAAACCCGACAAATGCTCACCACTGCGCACCAAGCGACGTACACCATGGCGATATAATATGACCACACCATCCGCCTCGGCTTCGGCCACTTCTTGTGCTGATGCCGGTATCTCAGTACCCGCCTGCCCGTGATGATGACCGTGTGGCTGCTGAGGACAAATGACTGTCACTTTTTCGGCCCCTAAACGACGCGCGCAGCGTGCTGCATCCATCGCGGTATTGCCACCACCAACAACGGCCACCTGCTTGGGCAGACTTGCCATCTCTCCTTGATTAACACGACGCAAAAAATCAAGCCCAGTCATCACACTATGTTGAGTCGGGTGTTTATCATCACGATAGATGCGGGGTTGTTGTGCGCCGATCGCCACAAAGATGGCAGAAAATTCTTCACGCAGCGCTTCAACGCTAACATCCAATCCGACACGCGTATTAAGCCGTAATTGAATGCCTAAGGCGAGAATAGCGGCGATCTCTTGGGAAAGCACTGACTTGGGCAGGCGATACTCAGGGATCGCATTATACATGGTGCCACCTGGCGCGGCTTGAGCATCAAAGATAGTCACCGGATAACCGCGCCGCGCTAATTGAAAGGCACACGATAAACCTGCCGGACCCGCACCAATCACCGCCACTTGCTGGGTTTGCTGTTGTGTGCTCAACGGCTGGTGGCACCAACCACGCTGCAAGGCCAAATCACCCAAGTAACGTTCCACGGCGTGTATGTTGACGGCACTGTCCAAATGTTTACGATTGCAGCCCAGTTCACACGGATGATAACAGATGCGTCCCATTACCGCTGGTAATGGGTTGGCTTGCGTTAACTGATGCCAAGCCGCTTCCCACTGTTGATCATTGATCAAGGCCAGATACGCCTGAATGTCCTCACCCGCCGGGCACGTCTGCCCACAAGGTGGCCATTTATTGTGGTATACTGGCCGCTGGATGCGCCAATCTCCTGTGTGATAAGCGAGTGTACTGCCTGGATCTACCGATAGTAGATGGCTCATTGTACTGTATCCTCCCCCATCACCGGATACCCGCCTCGACCATGGCGTTGCACTTGTGTCGCACGCAGCGTATCCCATTCGGTTGGTGTATCCAATAAACCGTAATGCTGAATGCGTCTATCAGCCAAGGCCTGCAAATGGCGAACCTCAACGGCACCCTCTTTGCTATTAAATAAATGTTTAAAGCGCCCTTGCACTTTGAGATAGTCCTCCACTGGACGTTGTTGAGCCAAACGCATCACCCCAGTGACGCTGCCATACTCTAGCTCAACCAGAGGAAACAAACCTGTCTCCACCGCCAAGCGAGATACCGACACTGACAATGCCGCCTCATGATCCCAACCCAAAGGACAAGGTGACAACACTTGTAAAAACCGTAGCCCTTGCATGCTTAGTGCTTTTTCTACTTTGGCTTTGAGATCGGGAAAATAAGCGACAGTCGCCGTGGCTGCATACGGCATGTGATGCGCGGCAATGATTGATAATACATCTTTTTTAAAGTGATGTTTGCCTTGACTCAAACGCCCCGGTGGTGATGTGGTGGTGCGCGCGCCGTGGGGCGTTGAGCTAGAGCGTTGTACCCCAGTGTTCATATAAGCTTCATTGTCATAACACACGAACAATACATCGTGGCCACGTTCAATCATACCTGACAAGCATTGCAGACCGATATCGAAGGTACCACCATCCCCAGCTTGCACCACCACCGGGGTAGGATCACCGCGAGCCCGCAATGCCGCCTCCACCCCACTGGCCACTGCGGCGGCATTGGCAAATACGGAATGAATCCACGGTGCCTGCCAAGCAGACTGCTGGTTATGAGTAGTAAACACCTGCAGACAACCCGTGGCATTAACATAAATCGCATTAGGGCCAATTAAATCCGTCACCATCCGCGCCGCCATAGCTTCACCACAGCCAGAGCAAGCACGATGACCTGATGTCAATACATTGGGTCGAAATGTATCGCGTTTATCCATAATCCACTCTCCCTTAATCTTTAGCACAACACAACAAACCATGGCGTAGGTTACGCTGCACTAACCCAACCTACAAAACTTTCAGTCTATAAAACACTATCTAATTGGCAATCCAGAAAATCACTATCGATCGGTGTGTTAGTTGCTATGGCACGATGCAACGCTGCCTCAATCACCGCCGGTGTGACATCACGCCCGCCTAATCCAGCAATAAAACCTGCCACCGGAATCGACAAACCTGCATCATAAAAAGCGGCACGAAGTTCTATTGCTACAATACCGCTAGCCCCAGCACTAAACGCTTTCTCCAACACAACCACCCGTTTCACGCCGGCCAACTGCTGCACTAAATCCAGCACGGGAAAAGGGCGAAAACAGCGCAGACGCAACGCACCAACCGCTTGGCCTTGTTCCCGCAAGCTATCAACCACATCTTTCACCGCGCCCATCATCGAACCTAAACCTAACAAGACTGTATCAGCGCCATCGACCCGATAAGGATCGATTAACCCACCATAACCACGACCAAAATGCTCAGCATAATCGGCATCCGTCGTTTTAATAACTTCTTGTGCCTGTAATAATGCCACATGCTGCGAGGCACGAAACTCCAAATAATTTTCTGGTTCACTACCGCCACCTAAGGTCATTGGATGTTTTGGATCGAGGGTGCGAGCAAATTGAAACGTCGGCAAAAATTGGTCAACAACGGCTTGATCTGGCATATCAACAGGTTCAAACGTATGCGTCAGAAAAAAACCATCCATACAAACCATCACGGGTAATTCACATCTTTCCGCAATCCGATAAGCCTGAATCAGCGTATCCACCGCTTCTTGGTTACTTTCCACATACAATTGAATCCAGCCAGTATCGCGTTGGGACATGCTATCCTGATGATCAGAAAAAATATTTATCGGTGAACTAATCGCACGATTGGCACACACCATCACCACGGGAAGGCGCATCCCCGCAATATTATAGAGCACTTCCGTCATCAATAATAAACCTTGCGAAGCACTGGCGGTAAATGATCGCGCACCACCAGCGACGGCACCTAACACTAAGGAAGCCGCCGCAAACTCACTTTCTACACTCACATATTCTGCGATTAGATCTCCGTCAGCCACCATTTTCGCTAGATGCTCGATAATATGGGTTTGCGGAGTAATGGGATAGGCCGCAATTACTTGAGGACGGCATAAGCGTACCGCTTCAGCCACAGCACGGGCACCTTCGAGTTGTTGTCTCACGCGACATCCTCCATCGTTTGCATTGCGCTGCGATAACCGGCCTGCAATGCCTCAATATTTTTGTTAACAATCGATTCACCCTTACTCGCTAGGTGATGACTGATGGCTTGCTCTAAGGCTGTCAACTGAATCCAGTGAGTCAGTGCGACCAGTGCACCTAATAGCACGGTATTAGGTAAGGGACGTCCAAACAGTGCTTCACTGATATGATCGGCAGGTACACACGCCCATTGCCTCCGGCTGATATTGAGTTTATCTGCTTCTGCAGGCAATTGTTCAGCATTTAACACCACAAACCCCTCCGCTTTGAGTCCATCAAACACCGCAATGGACTTCAGCAAACTTTGGTCTTGAATGACAATCGCATCAGGCTGGTAAACCTGATTATGACGGCGGATGGCGGTGGTGCTGATTTTGACATAGGCCTCGACTGGCGCACCACGGCGTTCAGAGCCAAACTTAGGAAACGCCTGTGCCTCAAAACCATCATCAAAGGCAGCTAACGATAGCAAAGCAGCGGCGGAAACCGCCCCCTGGCCACCGCGACCATGAAAACGAATTTCGTGATAAGTCGATGTGTTCGTTTCGTCCATGTCTATTTTTCCTTTTTAAGTGCCCGGTGGGGCACGATTGCAACATGGCCGAGCGGGTGCCGATAAGTTATCCAGTTCGTTGTTCTCACGTTCGTGCACCCAAGCACGGCGCAATCGTTCGACCCAGCCTTCACCCAGTTGCACGCCAATTTCATTCAGTGATTGCTCAATTTGCACTTCGGTCACTTGCAACAAATCATATTCTAGTTGCAACTTATTGTCATTGATAGCGATGTGTTGCATGCCCATTAATTGCTGTAAATGCGCAGTTATCGAGGCCGAATTTTCTGCATTCAAAGGCTCAACCAAGTGCAATGTGCGTTGTTTAAGTTGCGGTGGCTGCGGGTGACCCGGCAGCCTTTTTATGTAAAGATTGGGACGCGTCGAAAAATTGCTTTGGCACTGCTCAGAACAAAAATAAAAATACATTTTATCGTGTTCTTTAACATACGCACTAGAGGCCACCGCCATACCACAGACGGGGCAAATATCGGCATTCGGTTGCATCATTGACTCCTTGCTAAATCTAAATTTCCCGCTGCTTGTCGCTGTAGGTTGGGTTACGCTAACCTAACCTACAACTCTTTACTGTAAGACCATGGGCTTAAGCCTTAGCACGCCTGGCAAAAACGTTATAAATTGGCACCCATATCAACGCAAAATACCACCCATAACCATAACTTTCCACAAGGCCGAGTAAAAAACTACGCCAACTAATCCATTCAAACCCTGGCAGTAATTTTTGCCAAGTTTCATACATTGCATGATTGGGAAGCAGTAAATCAAAATTCACACACAATACAAAACTTATCATCAAGGTCAAACTCGTGGCATGGCCCACAGCAATTAACGATAATCCCGCCTTCATGAGATGTCCTCCTGCGGTGGTTTGTTGATATATCGCTGTGGATCGACTTCGAATTTATCGAGGCAATTTCGGCTGCAAAAGCGATACAGTTTATTCTCATACATTTTTCCATAACCCTGATCCTCTGCGACTTCCATGTCACACACCGGATCAACAGCCTTATGTTTATCATGATCTTCATGTCCACCACCATGACCGTGACCACCGTGAATCATATGCGCGCCACAACCATAGCGCATCATCACATAAAAAAATATCGCAAATAATAAAAACGAGCCTAAACCTTCCATTAGATACACCCTCTTAATTATTTCGGTTATAAAGTCTTGCCTTCATCTGATAACTTAACGCTTAAAAAGGCTTTCCATTGCTGCCATGGCGGAAAAAAAGCCGGTGTCTTGCGTGCATAGGCCGCGTAGGTTTCACCAAATTCAGCTAACGCACGCCGCTCCTCGACTTTAGCTAAATGCACATAAGCGAAGAACAGTATCGGCGCCATCAAAACCGTCGGTAAGGTAGGCCATTGCACTAAAAACCCCCCAATAACGAAGAACAACCCGGTATATTGCGGATGCCGCGCATAAGCATAAATACCGTCAGTCACTAGTCGAGCATGAGCGGCGTGTATTTGAGTCCAACCGTTGGATAAGAGGAGATAACCCATCAGCATAAGCACTAAGCTCAATCCCATCACCAATACCCAAGCCAACTCTGATCCACCGAACACCACCACCCATAAGTGGCCAAGCTTATGACTAAACGGTTGCAATGCTGGATAAGCATCCCCCATCCATGAAGTGAGCATAAAAATAGTCAGCGGGAATCCATACATCTCGGCAAATAACGCCACCAAAAAAGCCGTGACAACCCCCATGTTACGCCACTCTTGACTCCCTCTCGGTTTGAGAAAGCTCAACATGAAAAATAAAAACAGACCAATATTAAAGGCTGCAACGACCCACATGCCATATGAGTATCCACCATCACTATGCATTGTATTATTTTCCTTTGAGGTTTATAGTTTTACTTGACGTAAACGCAAGGCATTGGTTATCACCGACACCGAACTGAAACTCATCGCCGCTGCTGCGATCATTGGCGAGAGTAGTAACCCGAACACAGGATACAGCACGCCCGCCGCAATCGGCACGCCGGCCGCATTGTAAATAAAAGCGAAAAAAAGATTCTGGCGAATATTGCGCATGGTGGCACGACTGAGACGACGCGCCCGTACAATGCCGCGCAAGTCACCCTTGACCAAGGTCACACCCGCGCTTTCCATCGCGACATCGGTGCCGGTACCCATGGCGATACCTACCTGAGCCTGGGCTAGCGCCGGGGCATCGTTAATACCATCGCCAGCCATGGCGACAATGCACCCTTCGGCCTGGAGTTGTTTCACCACTTCGGCTTTTTGCTCTGGCAACACCTCGGCCTGTACTTGATCAATCTCCAGTTTGGCGGCGACGGCTTCGGCTGTCTTACGACTATCGCCGGTAAGCATAACCACTCGGATACCTTCAGCATGCAGGTCGCGAATCGCCTCAGGTGTGCTCTCCTTGATGGGATCAGCGACACCAATCAATCCCGCTGCCTTGCCATCAATCGCTAGCAACATCACGGTCTGCCCTTCGGCACGTTGACTATCCGCCTGTTGTGGTAAACCACCGGCATCAATGCCGAGACTCTCCAACAATTTTAGATTACCCAGCGCCACCTCATGGCCATCCACTTTTCCGGTAACCCCCTTGCCGGTTACCGACTGAAAGTTGTCGGCTTGAACCAGTTTGATTCCACGCGCCTCAGTACCCTGCACGATGGCCTCGGCCAGCGGATGCTCACTGGCCCGCTCCAGACTGGCTGCCAGCCGCAGATTGTCATTCTCTTGAAAACCCTCATTAGCAAACACCGAGACCAGCTTTGGTTTGCCTTCGGTAAGCGTGCCGGTTTTGTCCACCACCAGGGTATCCACCTTCTGCATGATCTCCAGCGCTTCGGCATTTTTGATCAACACACCCATCATTGCCCCTTTGCCGGTACCCACCATGATGGACATAGGGGTCGCTAAACCCAGCGCACAAGGGCAAGCAATAATCAATACCGCCACGGCATTAATAACTGCGTAGGCGATGGCAGGTTCCGGCCCCCATAGACTCCAGACAAAAAAAGTAATGATAGAGATAACCACCACCACAGGCACAAAATAACCAGCAACAACATCCACCAGTTTTTGAATCGGTGCACGGGAGCGCTGTGCTTCGGCTACCATTTTGACAATTTGTGCCAGCAACGTATCGGCACCTACTTTTTCTGCCCGCATCAACAGGCTACCGGTACCGTTGACGGTGGCACCGATTAATTTTTCACCCGCCATCTTAGCCACAGGAATCGGCTCGCCGGTGACCATCGATTCATCGATATTGCTCTCACCATCGATCACTTTACCATCCACCGGCACCTTTTCACCGGGCCGCACCCGTAGCACATCACCGAGCTTTACATGCTCCATTGGGATATCTTCTTCCGTTCCGTCGTCGCGAACAAGACGGGCAGTTTTGGGTGCTAAGCCCAATAACAACTTGATCGCCGCATTGGTTTGGCTACGAGCACGTAACTCCATGACTTGCCCTAACAAGACCAGAGCGGTAATCACAGCGGCCGCCTCAAAATAAACGGGCACCACACCTGCTTCACTAAACACGGCGGGCGGGAATATACCTGGCATCAGGACGGCGATAAGACTATAAATCCAGGCAATACCAACACCCATAGCAATTAACGTGAACATATTGAGATGACGGGTGACGATGGATTGCCAGCCGCGTTGAAAGAAAACCCATCCTCCCCACCACACCACTGGAGCGGATAAAATGAGCTCGGCCCATTGCCGTACCACAGGGGAAATCAAACTATTGATCGCTTCAGGCCAGAACTCAGCCGCCATGGCGCTGAAAAAAACCGGAATCGCTAGTAGCGAACTGACCCAGAAACGGCACGTCATATCATCCAGTTCGCTGGTATCCTCTTGCGCTTCGACGGTGCGAGACTCCAGCGCCATGCCACATTTAGGGCAGCTTCCGGGCTGATCTTGTACCACCTCTGGATGCATAGGACAGGTGTATTCGGTTTTAGTCGCCAACGTAGCAACCGTCTTCGCTTCCAGCGCCATACCACACTTGGGGCAACTGCCGGGTCCTTGCTGCTCGATTTCGGGATGCATGGGACAGGTATAGATCGCAGATGAGTTCACATCCTTGTCCGCTGGCGTGACTGATGCGTGGGAATGGCCATGATCACTCTCTACCTTGCTTTGAAGGTATTGCGGCGGTGCCGTCTTGAATTTTTGCAGACATCTATCACTACAAAAATAATAAGCTTGACCCTTGTGCTTTGTGACATGTTCTGCTTCAGCTGAGATGCTCATGCCACATACCGGATCGATGAGCGACTCGGTTTGCGCGTATTTTAGAGGCTCAGCCTTGAACTTATGCTGGCAGTGCTCACTGAAAAAGTGGTAGGTTTTCCCTTTGTAATCTGCGAGATACTTGCTATTTCCCACCACCTCCATACCACAAACCGGATCGGTTCTCATGTCTTACTCCCTGTCATTGATTAATTTTTCAAGTAGTTTCTCCCTTTTCACTCAAAAAGGGAGAAATCGATTCAGGGCTGAGGCTATTTCTTCTCCATACCCATATTTTGTTGCTGCATCATGTGCTCCATCATTTGACCCATCATGCCCTGCATCATGTCCATGCGTTGTTCCATCATTTTGTGGCGCTCTATCATGTTATTGACACCCGGCATTGCATCATCTTTATCCATCATCTTCATGGGTGCTTTCATTTTTCCCGGCATCTCCTCTGACACTTTACATTGCATCATGCCCATCCCTTGATGCATCTCTTGCATATGCTGCTGCATGAGTACTTGCCGTTGTTTGATATCTTCAGTGCCTTGAATCTCATCCATGGTTTCTTGCATCTTAGCCATGCGCCCATGCATCGCACCCATATCCATCATCGGCATGCAGCTCTCCGAATGCATCATGCCGGATATCGATTTCCCTGCCTCTTCCTCATTATCTGTATGGTGCGCTTTATCCGCAAACACAGCAGTGGATAGTGTAATCATAACAACGCTTATTCCTGTCAATAGTGTTGATTTCATCTCTTCTTTTCTCTCCTGGTGGTATTTCATTGGCGCAACATGCACCTGTTAATAAATCTTGACAGTTTCAGTTGACTGACTCAATCAAATGACAAATCGCCTCACCATCGGGCTCACCATCCGGCATCGATTTCCACTTATCCAAGGCATCATCCATGCGTTGTTGCAAGCTGTTTAGTTCAGCTAACTTGCTTCTGTTCTCATCGACGCGTTGTCGAATCATGTCGCGTACCGCCGGGCAAGGCGATCGACCCTCATTGCTATGCTTAAAAACGGTTTGAATATCGCGTAGTGTAAAACCAAGTCCTTTGGCCCGACGAATAAATTTCACTTTTTTAATGTCATTATCGCTGAATAATTTGTAACCGTTATTAGGATCGCGTGACGGTGTTAACAGGCCGATGCGTACATAATGTCGTATGGCATCGGGTGTGGTTTGCGTCGTTTTTGACAACTCACTGACCGTTAACATGTGCTTCACCTATAATGTTATCGAGCCATTTATCGCCCACTCAGCCTAAGTGTAAATCCTAGGTGCAGCGCACAGGTCAAGCGGTTTTTCCAGATCATCAATGCTTATGATCATGGCCGCCATCATCCATCTTCGTCTCCATTCCGCTGAAATCCATATCATCATGATGAGCCTCTCTATTGCGGTCGTTGTGACCATCTTGCCTGCCGATCGTAGCCTCATCACTTCCATGATTATGCCCATCGCCCTCAGCCTTGGGCAATGACATCACTCCTAGGCCGAATCGATAGACCACTTCACCGCCATGCCAAGCCGTAGCGGCTAACAGACCGCCCGCAATCGCCATACAAACTACAAAAACTATTCCAAGGATTTTATTCTTTCGTACCCAGATGATGGACCATACGGCAAGGGCCAAAAACAGCGCGATGGTGACAATGGCCCAGTTGCGGTGATCCGTCATTGCCAGATGAGAAGGGGTATCATGGGCGACCGTGTTATAGGCATAGAGCCCGCTGAGGCCGGTAATGATGGTGAAACCAGCGCCAAACCATAGTGCCCAACGTGAAACGATTCGCCACTGTTCCTTCAGCGGTGATTGGACGAACGGCGTCACCACCAAAAGCCCGACCGACAGAGACAACAGCGCGACAGTAAAATGGACAAAAATCGGATGCCAGTTAGGAATGATTTCAAACATCTAATACTCCTCAATCATTGTTGTCTAACATTAAATCATTGTGTCTGAACGATCATATTTCGTCCATAGACACTTCAGACTGAGTCCGAATCCGATAAAGTTTCTCCACCGGCAACACAGCAACGATACCATCACCTTCCAAACCGACATGAGCCGCCTTGATGATGGATCGAGCGATGATGTCGACCTGAGACTCATCAGTGAATATTTCGATTCGGGCATGGCTGACCAGCCAATCTCTGGAATAGAAATCTGCGTATTCGCCGTAACCCTTGACTTTGGTTACGCTGATACCGCGCACTCCCTTGTGTTGTAGTTCGTATTCAACCTTTTCCAGCACATCACAGCGGATTATAGCGGTCACTTTCCGATAGTTCATCTGATCATCTCTTGTTGCTGTTGCTTCTTAGTGAGCGGCGGCGCGATAGCGCAAAATCCCTTTCTCACTTATCTTGGTAATAAACTCCACCCTTGTGCTTTTTTCCATCCTCGGTCTTAAATAGAATCATCATTTGATGTTTGCCCGGGTGTCCCAGGTCATAACCCGCCATGAGCCAATCTCCCATTTTCATAGTTTTTTTCGTCTCAGCCTTACCGTTAGGATGTATTACCTTGGTGTTCATCACAATGTTAGTTAACGCCTTACCCTCCTGCTCCACCTTGATCATGAAATCGTGACTGCCGCCCATTTCCTTACCCGATTTGGCTTTCATGACGTGAAAGCTAACGTGGTAACCGTCGATCTCTATTTTCTTCAAAAACATGCCGCCCTGAGTATCGGTCATTGTCTCATCGTGACCATGTGAATGACCATCGTTATGGTCCCCCGCTGCCTGTACCGATGAGACAAGCAGCAACATACCGGTGAAGACCCAAACCAATGCGGCACGCTTTTTATATTTCATAATTGACTCCTATGGATAAATTAAATATTTCAAGTTTCGGGTATATTTACAAGGTGAAAATTTCGTTCACCGCAATACCTGGAGAACGGTCATCTGGCACGCCACCCATCTAAATTTAGTGTAAAATAGTGCGGTATTAATAAATCGAAGTCGATTTGTGGTATACACAATAAAGCAGCAAGGCTGTCGATAAGATGACTTATGCATTACAATTTTGTAATGTTGATGTCATCTTTATGGCAGGTGGTATAGGCTAAACTGTTTCCAGGTGTTATCGATGGATTAACCAGCTAGGCGGGGGCAAACAATGAAACTTTTAATCGTCGAAGATGAAGTCAAAACCGGCGAATATCTCAAACAAGGCCTGACTGAAGCTGGTTTTTTAGTCGATCTTACCCATAATGGGCTGGATGGCCACCACTTAGCAATGACAGAATACTATGACCTACTCATTCTTGATGTCATGCTGCCGGATGTGGATGGCTGGCGCATTTTGAAATCCTTGCGCGAGGCCCGCAAAGAAGTGCCAGTGCTATTTCTCACCGCCCGCGACAGTGTCGATGATCGTGTCAAGGGGCTAGAATTAGGGGCCGATGATTATCTTGTCAAACCCTTCGCTTTTGCTGAATTGTTAGCACGTGTCCGCACCCTGTTGCGACGCGGCACGACCCCAGCGACGGAGTTGAATATGAGTATCGCTGATTTAGAGCTGGACTTGGCACGCCATCGCGTCTGTCGCAATGGCCAGCGCATTCACCTAACGACCAAGGAATTCGCGCTGCTGGAACTGCTGGTCCGCCGTCAGGGCGAAGTTTTGCCCCGCTCGCTCATCGCCTCGCAAGTCTGGGACATGAATTTCGATAGTGATACCAATGTTATCGATGTGGCGATCCGCCGCCTCCGCGCAAAAATTGATGATAATTTCGGCCTCAAACTGATTCACACCGTGCGCGGCATGGGTTACATGATCGATACACCGGACGGCGACTCATAAATGAGACGACCAACCTCCCTGACATTACGCCTTACTTTGTTGTTCAGCGCCGTCGCCACGGTGGTATTCCTAGCCTTTGGTTGGATCATCGGCCACTCTATCGAAAACCACTTCGTATCAGAAGATGCCAGCGAGCTTAAGATTATCCTTCAAGCCGTGGATCAGTCGCTGGCCGGTCCAACGTCTCAAAACGATCTGCTCCGTATCAAGCAGCGTTATGATGACATCCTGGTGGGACACCACGGTGCTTTGCTGCATATTACCGATGCATCAGGAAAAACGTTATATAGCAGTCCCGGGCTTGATCTCTCTTTGGTACCACCGCCTGAGCAACATTTGCAAGGCAGCATTCAACAGTGGAACGATACCAAGAAAAATTACCGAATTCTCACCCAACAGATCGCCGGACAAAGCAACGGCCCTTATACCGTCATGATTGCCGTCGCCATCGACTTCCACCTTCACTTTTTCAAGGAGTTCCGCCGTACCCTCTGGCTCATGGTCGTGAGCGGTGTCGTGGTCATGGGACTGATGGGCTGGATAGCCGTGCGGCAGGGACACCAGCCACTGCATCATATGGTTGATCAGGTCAGCCGAATCAGCGCCAATCAATTGAATACCCGCCTTTCTCCCGACACGGTCCCGACTGAACTCACCGAACTCGCTGTATCGTTTAACGAATTGTTACAACGCATGGAAGAGGCCTTTATCCGGCTCTCCAACTTTTCTGCCGATATCGCCCACGAGCTGCGCACTCCCGTCACCAACCTGATGACTCAAACCCAAGTCGCGCTCTCTCAAGCACGCAGTGCGACAGAGTATCAGGAAATTCTCTACTCCAACATGGAAGAGTACGAACGCATCGCGCAAATGATCGGCGACATGCTGTTTTTAGCCAAGGCCGACAACGGCCTGAACCCACCCAACGCGGTCGACATTGATCTTGAAAGCGAAGTACGCAATCTGTTTGATTACTACGAAGCCTGGGCGGAAGAGTGCCACGTCTCATTGGCACTGGAAGGCAATGCCCACGTTAACGGTGACCGTTTGATGCTGCGCCGAGCATTAAGCAACCTGCTTTCCAATGCCATCCGTCATACCCCAGCAGACAATTGCGTAACTATAAAGCTCAACCGCGACGAAAACCAGGTACTTATTGTGGTGCAAAACCCCGGAACACCTGTCCCTACTGAACACCTATCCAAACTGTTCGATCGCTTCTACCGTATCGACCCATCACGTCAGCGCAGTGGTGAAGGCGCAGGCTTAGGCTTGGCTATCGTCAAGTCCATCGTCGAAACTCATGGTGGAAAGATTGTCGCCACATCCAATGAGACGGGTACGCAGCTCCGAATCAGTTTACCCCTATAAAATGAAATCATCTAATTGCCGCTGGCTTATCCTCATCCTCCGATGATTCATTCGGTTTATTATACGCTAGCCACTCAGATACCAAAACATAAGTCACAGCCAACAACGTAGGACCCAGGAAAATACCAATAAAGCCAAATGTTAAAATTCCACCGAACACCCCTAACAGTACAATAACTAATGGCAATCGACCTCCACGGCTAATTAAATAAGGTTTGATAATATTATCAACACTACTCACCACAAATACGCCCCAAATTGCCAAAAATATAGCCCAGCCGATTTGATCAGAAAAAAATAACCATAACACGGCAGGCCCCCAAATCAAGGGTGGCCCCATTGGAATGAGAGAGACAAAGAAAGTAAAAAAACCCAATAACAAGGCCGCTGGCACACCTGCTAACAAAAATCCGATGGTTGCAAGCAATGCTTGCGCTAACGCCGTACCAAGAATGCCATTGACCACACGTTGTACCGTTGAACCGGATCAAATCGATCTGGCGTCAAAGCAAGCTGTCCCAATTGTCATGTCCCTCGTGAATTTTTCCCTAAAATATAGGTAGTGTCTCTCATTGACTGTTATGATAAATTAGCCTATTATTAGTGACTTATCTTGACTGATTGGAGAAAACCTCATGTGCCATCCCATCGAACACTTCTGCTGTCAAAATTCAGATTGTCCCGCCTACGGACTCAGAAATCAGGGAAATCTTCGCTACGAAGGGTACAGTGGAAAGAAAAAACAAATCCGGATGATTCGCT
>Ga0316204_10002031_pt1 | contig 49003 bp, 49 predicted proteins | sample 6monrhotite_MG_2_FD_205661 | JGI IMG/M metagenome (GOLD analysis project Ga0316204, IMG submission 205661) | Microbial mat bacterial communities from mineral coupon in-situ incubated in ocean water Damariscotta River, Maine, United States -... | ecosystem: Environmental > Aquatic > Marine >... | reverse complement strand
GAAACTTGGCTCCGGCGACAAGTGCGCCCAGGTCGAGCACCATCAGCTTTTTGTTCTTAAGATTTTCCGGCACATCGCCATTGATAATGCGCTGGGCCAACCCTTCAACGATGGCCGTTTTGCCGACCCCGGGTTCGCCGATCAGAACCGGGTTATTCTTGGTTCGCCTGGACAAAACCTGAATGGTCCGGCGAATTTCTTCGTCGCGACCAATAACCGGATCAATCTTGCCTTCGGTAGCTGCTGCCGTCAGGTCACGGGCATACTTCTTCAGCGCATCATAGCTGTCTTCAGCGGTAGCACTGTCGGCCGTTCGGCCCTTGCGTACTTTTTCAATGGCCCCGTTCAAATTCTGTGCGGTCAACCCACTGTCGGCCAGAACCTTGGCCGCGGGTGTTCCGCCAGCCAGGGTCAAGGCCAGCAACAGGCGCTCTGCGGTGACAAAACTGTCACCCGCCTTGTCGGCTATTTGTTCGGCCTGTTCCAGCAACTTTCCGGTTTCAGTGGACAGATACAACTGCCCGGCACCGCCGCCTTCGACCTTGGGCATCTTGGCCAATTCGGCTTCCGTCGCAACAAGGGCATTTTTAGCATCACCGCCAGCGGCGGCAATCAGGTTGGCGGCAAGACCTTCTTTGTCGTCCAACAAGACTTTCAGAATGTGCAGCGGTGAAAGTTGTTGGTGGCTTGAACGGGATGCCAGAGTTTGGGCGGCCTGAATGAAACCACGTGAACGTTCGGTATATTTTTCAAAATCCATGTCTGATAAACCTTTGTTTTGCGACAACGTTTCTTCAGGCCCCTGTCATCAGGCAGCCGATAAAACGCCTCTATTTCAGTCTATTTGTACTTAATATGGCGCGAATTTTCCAGTTCGCAAGGATCCTGTAAAAACTTGACACTTCAACGCCTTACGAAGAATGTAATCGAATGAAAGCAACCATTGCCAAGATTTACCGGTACCCGGTCAAGGGGCTAAGTCCGGATCCACTGGAACGCGCCAGCCTGACGCCGGGGCGTATTCTGGCCGGTGACCGACGCTTTGCACTTGCCCTGGCATCAACCCGTTTTGACGGTCACACCCCACAATGGCAGCCCAAAAGTGCCTTTCTGGCATTGGTCAAGCACGCAAAACTGGCGGCACTCGATACCCGTTATGACGATGATGGCAATGAACTGACAGTGTTTAGAAGAAACAAACAGGTGGCGCGCGGCAAGCTGACCGACCCGGTCGGGCGCGCCATCGTCGAAGATTTCTTCGCCGCCTACATGGGGGCCGACACCCACGGCAAACCGTATCTGGCCGACGCCGGAGAAGGCATAAGTTTCACCGACCAGAAAGACAAACTGATTTCGATCATCAACCTGGCGTCAATCCGTGATCTTGGGCGAATCGTTGGCCAGGAGCTGGATCCACAGCGCTTTCGCGCCAACATTTATGTGGACGGGATCGACCCCTGGAGCGAATTCAACTGGGTGGGGCGCGAAATAGCGACCGGCGACGCCTTGCTTTCCGTCGTCGACAGAACCGAACGATGCGGCGCCATCAACGTTAACCCCCAGGACGGTGTCCGGGATCAGAACCTGGTGAAGGCGTTGCAAGCCGGGTTCGGACACCTCGATATGGGTATATTTGCCAGTGTAACCACCGCAGGGAACTTGGCTATTGGTGAGGCCATCGGCCCCACCGCATAGAGCATAACCTTCAAGAGCCCTGGATCAGGCAGAAATCGTTTCCGGCGATGGATCCGTATTGGGCGATTCAGCTGAAGTATCGGCATCAACTGCAGCCTTGCGGGGGCGGCCCCGACGTTTCGGCTTTACCACTTCGGGTGCGGCCTGTTCAATCACCTGTTCGGGCACCGGCGCAGCCGTTGGTTCAACAACCGCTTCAACGGTAACAGGTTCCGTAAGACGCATCGGCTCGGCTGGCTTGTCCTTGGCCATACGACGACTTTCGTCGGCGTTATCTACCGGAGGCTGGTTCCGGGGGGCATTCCGAGGTGCGTTATGGGTCTCAATAGGGATTTCCCGCTTGGTCGGCTGTTCATTCCGGGGCGCCTTCGCGGCATCAGAAGCATTGTTCGAGCCATCATTTTCGCTTCGGGCCGCATTATTATCCCGGTTTACCGGACGGTCGTCCCTGTCGGCATTCAAAATCCGGTGATAATGTTCAGCATGCTGCCAGTACCCTTCGGCCTGTATATGCTCGCCAGCCGAAGCGGCATCGCGTGCCATGGCCTGGTATTTATCAAGGATCTGCTGGGCGTTACCACGTACTTTGCCCTCGCCTCCACCGCTTTCGAAGTTTCTGTTCTTCGAGGGCTGATGGCGTTTGCCGGGACCGCTACGACTGCGACCGCGTCTTGGATTCTGAGGTTGTTTCATGGCACCTTTAAATTCTGCTTGCGAACCAGGGAAATTTCCCGGGTTACGTTTTCAGTAATTTTTTTTCTAATGATAATTCCACCTGCGATTCGCGCGTTCCGCTTTTGCGGTTTGCCCGGCCAATTATCCGCTACCGGACTGGCTGCATCGTTAGGGGAATAAGGTTCGCCCACTGCGGCTTCAACCTTGTGATCTAATCAACGATCACTCTCAGCCACAAAACTAGTCGGGATAGCGCAATTTTCCAACACTTATTTTAAAATATTACTGTTTTTCAATACCGGCAAAAACACAACGGGGAATTCCTGACACGTCCCGCCGGTGGCCGATCCGCCCGTAACCATGTTCCGCCAGTATCTGTTCAACCCGGTTTGATTGATCTATTCCCACTTCCAGAAATATATCCCCCCCCGGTTTAAGGACACCTGCCACTTGCGGCACCAACGCGTTGTAGGCATCCAGGCCATCGTCGCCCGCGAACAGGGCGCCGTGGGGCTCATAGTCGACAACATCGGATTGCAAGCTTTGGCGGTCACTCAAAGGGATATAGGGGGGATTTGAAATCACCAAATCGAATTCCCCAAGACCAAGGTCACGCAGCGGATTTTCATCCCAGTCGCAATCAACAAATACACACCGGTCAGCTAGGCCAAGCGCTTGGGCGTTTCCTGCCGCCACATCAAGCGCCGCGGCACTACGGTCGACCCCGACCCCGGTCCAACCCGGTCTTTCATTCAGCAATGCCAACATCAGGCACCCCGAACCCGTACCAAGGTCAAGCAGTCGGCCACCACGCGCCTGATCGGGCCAGGCCGCCAGCACGGCATCGATCAGGGTTTCGGAATCCGGCCTGGGAATCAGAGTGTGGGTGTTAACGCGGAAGGGCAGGCTCCAGAATTCTTTCTCGCCGGTAATATGGGCCATGGGCTCGTGCCGGGCGCGGCGGTCAACCGCCAGGCTCAGGTTGTGCCGCGCCGTATCGTCAACTTGGTGTTCAGGGTAGCCAAAGACGTACTGCGGGCTTAAGTCCAAAGCCCAGGCGACCAACAAACGGGCCTCCAAACGGGGGTCGGGAATGGTCGCCTGCTCAAGTCGCCCTGCGGCCCACGTCAGGGCCAGGGCAAGGGTCGTTACCGAAGGCGGGCAGGGTTTGGTGCTCAAGTAATCTCGGCCAATTGTGATGCCTGGTCTTCGCCGGTCAGGGAATCAACGATTTCGTCCAGATCGCCATCCATGACCCGGTCCAGCTTGTGCAGAGTCAGGTTGATACGGTGATCGGTGATCCGGCCTTGTGGAAAATTGTAGGTCCGAATGCGTTCGGACCGGTCACCGGACCCGACCTGGCTTTTACGGTTGGCAGACCGTTCATCGGCCAATTTTTGCCGTTCATGCTCGTACAACCTGGCGCGCAGCACCCGCATGCCTTTGGCCTTGTTTTTATGCTGCGACTTTTCATCCTGCTGGGACACCACCACACCAGAAGGAATATGGGTAATCCTGACCGCACTGTCGGTGGTATTGACGGACTGCCCGCCGGGACCGCTGGCGCGAAATACGTCGATGCGAAGGTCCTTTTCATCAATCTGGATATCGACTTCTTCGGCTTCGGGCATCACAGCAACGGTCGCAGCCGAAGTATGAATACGCCCGCCCGATTCCGTAGCAGGTACGCGCTGCACGCGGTGCACACCCGATTCGTACTTAAGCCGGGCGAAAACACCCCGCCCGGATATCGAGGCGACGGCTTCTTTACAGCCACCGATTCCGGTTTCGTTGAGCGACATGATTTCAAACTTCCAGCGGCGGGCTTCGGCATATCGCTGATACATGCGAAACAGGTCGGCGGCAAACAAGGCCGCTTCTTCGCCGCCGGTTCCGGCGCGGACTTCCAGGATGGCGTTCTTTTCGTCTGCCGCATCCTTGGGCAAAAGACTGACCTGAATTAACCTTTCCAGGGCCGGGATTGTTTCCTTCAACTCCATGAATTCCGCTTCCGCCATCTCACGCATGTCGGTATCGGTCTCAGGATCGGCAACCATCGCGGCCAGATCGGCGGCTTCGCTCTGGGCCTCTTTCAGTTTGCGTACACTCTCGACTACGGGTGTCAGGTCCGAATATTCCTTGGACATACGAGCAAAGTCGCCCGTTGCCGTCGCACCCGGATCGGCCAGCAAATTGCTCAACTCGTCGTAGCGAGCCAATACTTTTTCAAGGTTTTCGCTAAGGCTCACGTGTTGTCATCCTTTGTTTCATTCAGCCCGAACAACTGTTCGATGGCTTGTTCCATCAATTGATCGTCACCGGAATGGGTGGTTTCACGCAACGCGCCCGATGGCGCATGCAACAACCGCTTGACCAGCAAGCGAGTGGCTTTTTCGGCATCATCACCGGCATCGGCCAGGGCCTGTTCACGAATTGCCTCCACATGGGTACGCAACCGGTTAACGGCGGGAACAGCTGTTCTTTCCGTCTGCCCCCGCAAGAATGCAGCGACATCAAGATCGATGATGGACCAGGCGGTTCCTGCTACGCTTTCCCGCTTGGCACGCCCTTCCATGGCGACCCGTTCCAGATCGTCTGTATTATACAGGAACGCGTCGCTGATTTTTTCAACTGCCGGATCAACATCACCCGGAATGGCGGTATCGATCAGGAAGATCGGTTTGTGCCTGCGCGCCGAAATGGCGGCCTTGATCATCCCGGCATCAATGGCGCGCTGGCGCCGACCCAATGAGGAAACCACAATATCGGCGGCGACCAACTGTTTTGCCATGTCTTCGTGCAGGACGACATTGCAATCCAGGCGACGGGCGATTTCCGCCGCCCGGCGTTCGGTGGGATGGGTAACGGCCAACCGCCCCAGACCCGCAGCCAGCATATCGGCACTGATCAATTCACCCATTTCGCCATTACCAATAAGCAGGCCCGTACACTTGGCCAGATCGCCGTGCAAATCACCGGCGATCTGGGTCGCGGCGGCGGCGATGGAAACCGGGCGTTGAGCGATCGCCGTTTCATTGCGGACCTTTTTCGCTGTCGCGTAGGCCGCTTGCAAAACAGCCTCCAGGCCACTGCCGACCATACCGCATTGACGGGCGATGTGGTGGGCGGTCTTGACCTGGCCCAACACCTGTGGCTCGCCAATAATCAGGCTGTCGAGCGAGCTTGAAACGGCAAAAATCTGTCGTACCGCCGCTTCGTCCCAAAAAGCATAGGTCTGCCCGGTCAGTTCGGCAGGATCGGTTTCCCCGTGGGCCGACATGACCGCCAGCACCTGCCGCTCAATTGCGGCCATGGCCGCTTCATCTTCGAACGGGATTTCCAAACAGGCCTGAACCTCGACCCGGTCGCAGGTCGACATGACCAAAGCCTGACCTAAACCGGCCTGTTCCAGCTTCGCCAGAAAACCCGGCATGGCATCTTCTTCGACAAAAAGGCGATCGCGTAACAACATGGAACTGGAACGGTGATTGGCACCGATGACAAAGGGACGTCCGCCATTGGCGACAGCGCCGTTTGATGTTGTCATTTCACCGAGGTTGGGAATTTCTGCCATGGGCGCTAACGATAGCGGGCCAGGTGGTCCCCCAGAGACGTAAGCGGGACTTGTACCTGATCACCCGTTTCCATATCGCGCACGGTAGCGTTGCCGTGAGCCAATTCATCGTCGCCCACGATAACGGCGGCGACGGCACCAATGGTATTGGCTCGTTTCATGCGTTTTTTCATGTTGCCGCTGTAGCCCAGGTCGACGGAAAAACCATCATGGCGCAATTGCTGGGTCAGCTGCAACATCGTAGCTGCGGCGGCGTCCCCTGCCGGCACCATGGCGATGGTGCGATGGTCATTTTGGGGATCGGCGATCAGCATCGCCAGTCGTTCGATCCCGGCGGCCCAGCCGGTGCCGGGCGTTTGCGGTCCGCCCATCTGCTTGACCAGGCCGTCGTAGCGCCCGCCGGCAACCAAAGCCCCCTGCGCGCCCAGTTCGGTCGTGGTGAATTCAAATGCCGTGTGGCAGTAATAATCCAGGCCGCGGACCAGCCGGGGGTTGATGGTATAGGCAACCCCGATGTCATCAAGCCCGGCCTTGACGGCGGCAAAATGATCTTTCGAGATATCATTGAAACTGGCCGAAATTTCCGGCGCGTTCGCGATCACCTCGCGGTCGCCTTCATCTTTGGAATCAAGAATTCTAAGCGGGTTTCGGTGCAACCGGTCGCGGCTGTCTTGCGACAGTTTATCCATGTGGCCGGTAAAATAGTCGACCAGAAGATCGCGATACGCCACCCGGCTTTCGCTGTCACCAAGACTGTTAAGTTCCAGGGTTGTCAGGGAACGAATGCCCAGTGCGTCCAGGAAATGCGACCCCAGTGCGATAATTTCCACATCGGCCAGCGGTCCTTCAACGCCCAAAATTTCAGCCCCGACCTGATGAAACTGGCGAAGCCTGCCCTTTTGCGGGCGTTCGTATCGGAACATGGGCCCCTGATAGGTGAACTTGAGGGGTAGTGAGCGCGCCAGGCCACCGGAAATAAAGGCGCGCGCCACGCCAGCGGTGTTTTCCGGCCTGAGCGTCAGGCTATCGCCGCCCTTGTCGGTAAAGGTATACATTTCCTTGGTGACGATGTCCGACGTATCGCCCAGCGTCCGCGCGAAGACCTCGGTCTTTTCGAAAATCGGTGTGGCGATTTCAGAAAACCCATACAGGCCCGAAACGGCGCGCACGGTATCGATCACCGTGCGATGGCGCAGGCTTTCTTCTGGCATTAAATCGTGGGTGCCGCGAACCGGCTGCAGTGTCGACATGACGTGTCCTTATGATCCGGAAGCGACGCTCTTGTCGTCGTCAGCTTGCGAATGAGGCTTGTAACGGCTGGCTACGTAATCGTCGATGATTTTCTTGAACTCTTCAACAATTCCGGGGCCGCGCAGGGTCATTTCCTTCTTGCCATCGATGAACACCGGGGCCGTTGGTTGTTCACCGGTGCCGGGTAAGCTTATCCCGATATCGGCGTGCTTGCTTTCACCGGGACCGTTGACAATACACCCCATAACGGCAAGCGAGAGATTTTCAGCACCCGGGTTGCTGTCGCGCCAGACCGGCATGCGGGTACGAACATGGGCCTGAATTTTCTCGGCCAAATCCTGAAATACGGTGCTGGTCGTGCGTCCGCATCCGGGGCATGCGGTAACCAACGGCGTAAACGACCGCAACCCCATGGTTTGCAATAATTCCTGGGCAACGATGACTTCCCGGGTCCGGTCACCGCCGGGTTCGGGGGTCAGGGAAATACGAATCGTATCGCCAATACCTTCTTGCATCAGCACCGCCATGGCCGCACTTGATGCGACAATGCCTTTTGATCCCATGCCGGCTTCGGTCAGGCCCAGATGCAGGGCGTAATCGCAGCGCCGGGCCAAATCTCGGTATACGGCGATTAAATCCTGAACATCGCTGACCTTGCACGACAGGATGATTCGATCCGCCGCCATCCCCAGATCCCGCGCCCGATCGGCACTATCCAGGGCCGACCGGACAAGCGCTTCGCGCGTCACCGCGGCGGCATCAAGCGGGTTATCCTGTTTGGCGTTTTCATCCATCAGGCCAATGACCAGTTCCTGATCAAGACTGCCCCAGTTAACGCCGATGCGTACCGGCTTGTCGTAGCGCAGTGCGGTTTCGATCATCGATGAAAACTGGCCGTCTTTTTTTGCCTTGAAACCAACATTTCCGGGATTGATGCGGTATTTTGCCAGCGCCTCTGCACACGCCGGATGATCGCCTAGCAGCTTGTGGCCGATGTAATGAAAATCACCGACCAACGGCACATTGATTCCCCGTCGGGCCAAGCCATCGCGAATATGGGGCACAGCACGAGCGGCTTCATCACGATCGACGGTCAGGCGCACCACTTCAGACCCGGCAGCGGCAAGTGCTGCCACCTGTTCAACACTGCCTTCAATATCGGCGGTATCGGTATTGGTCATGGACTGAACGACAATGGGATGATCACCGCCAACGACGATGTCTGAAATAGCAACGGACACGCTCTTTCGTCTGGCGATCGGGTGGGGCTGAGTGGACACTATTCCACCGCTTGGCCCTGGACCAGCCTGTCGGGATCAAGTGCGACGCTGCGACGCACCGCACCGGAACTGCCGATGGCCGGTACGGATTTACCGTCGACAAAAATTTCAAGGGCACCGGCATTACCGGTCAGCAGCTTCAGGCCCTGACGGTCAGGAACCCGGTAGCTGTCGCCAACCCTTAACAGGCGGGTCAGAATAAGCGTATTGGCGACATCGTCACGAACCTGAATCCAGCTGTTCTTAAGGGCCTTAACCTCGACCCGAAAGCTATTATCTTCCACCCCGTAAACCCGTCCTTCAGGTTGTGTCGCGGTGGCGGTGGCGACCTCTGTCACCGGCTGCACAGGTTCGGGGGGCGTTTCAAACGCGGGACCGTCGGCCATGACAGGTTCGACCGGTTCAGGTTGAACCTCGACCTCAGTCACCGGCGTGGGCTGGGTCACCGGGGCAGGTTCGCTGACCGGCGTAACCGTAACCACTTCGGGTTCAAGGTCGGGTGTCACTGTGGGTGTCGGTGTCGCTGGAACGACCTCGACCACCGGTTCTGCCAATTGTGCGGACACCTGCTGTGCCGGCTCAACAACCGGGGCCTGCGGCTCAGGATTAACGACCGGGGTGACGGGTTGTTGCTCAACGACAACTGCTTCCCTGACGGCTTCAACAGCCGGTTCGGGAATGGGTTCAACGGCCTGCTGTACAGGTTGGGCAACCGGCTCGACCGCCACGACGACGGCTTCAGGACTGACGGCCGCTTCGCCGGAAGGCTGCTCGGAAACGGTTTCTGTGACCACCTGTTCCGTTGGTTCGGGTGCGCTTTCGGGCTCTGCCACGGTTTCCTGCGGGGGCTCCTGTGCTGGTTCTTCAACGACTTCGGCTACCGGTTCTGTTTTTTCATCATCAGGCAAAAGCGCGCTCAGGCGTTCGGGCAAGGGCGATATAAGTTCTGCAAGGAAGCCATCCTTGGCTGTGCTGATATACCAGCCGCCATACGTCAGAATGGCAATAACGAAGCCGATAAAGACAATGGCCCCCCCCGGCATGCTGGATTCGGAAATCGGCACCGGGAAAACAAGCCTCGAAGATGGGCCCTTTTTTGTTGTCCCTTCTTTCTTGAAGCGACGCACAACTTCGGTGCTGTCCAGCCCCAGATAATCGGCATAAGAGCGAATAAAGCCAAGGGCATAGGCGGAACCCGGCAGATCATGATAGCGCCCGTCTTCAATCGCTTGCAGGTAAATAAACCGGATATGAAGCGTTTTGGCGACATCGCGAAGGTCATCCCCGATGCGCAATCGTGTCGCCATAAGCATGGCGCCAACGCCTGTCGCGGCCTCGCCCTGGGCGTCGCCGTCCTGGCTATTGGTTTGATCCTGGTTATCGGTGTCTTGTGGCGCCATTTACATATCCGAGGGAATTCGGAATTTCTTTCATCAGGGTACCAAAAAAAATAGAATCCCGGCCTATCCACCAAGTCCGATTCATCGTCCTGCATTCTGACGAAAAATTCAAATATTTCAAGACAGAAACCGGGTTTAGATCTTGACGCCGTGATCCCGGGCAAAATCACGCAGGTTTTCACGCACGCTGGAATGCTTCATGCCGTACAGGGTTTCCATGTAATCCTGAAGCGACGCAAGAGTCAGGCTGCGAATCATGGCCTTGATCGGCCCTGCCGCACGGGGCGAAACCGACAAACTGGTCAGGCCTGCACCCACCAGGGCCATGGCATCCAGCGGGGCCGCTGCCATTTCACCGCACAAGCTAAGCGGTACATTGGCCTCCTTGCATTGCGCAACAACTGAATTAAACAGCCGCAGCATGGTCGGCGACAGCAAATCATAGCGATTTGAGATTCGCGGGTTTGCACGGTCCGAGGCGAAGATGAACTGGAACAAGTCATTACTGCCAATTGAAACAAAATCGACCCTTTCCAGAACATCAGGCAACTGAAACAACAGCGAAGGCACTTCAAGCATAATACCAACACGGGCGTTAGCCGGTACGACCCCGCCCCGGTCCTGGTGGCGCTTAAGTTCGACATCAAAAAGCGCGCGGGCATCGATAAATTCCTGCAATTGGGCGATCATCGGCAACATGACATGCAGATCAGATCCGGCCGCGGCCTGGATCAGCGCCCGGAACTGCTGACGCAGCAACATCGGACGATCCAGCGACACCCGGATGGCGCGCCAGCCCATGGCCGGATTTTCTTCATCATAAGCATCCCAATAGGGCAACACCTTGTCGCCGCCAACATCGAGAGTACGAAAGACCACTGGCTTGCCTTCTGCCAGTTCAAGAACCTTGGCATAAAGAACCCGTTGATCTTCCACGTCGGGAAAATCGGACCGCACCATGAACGGCACTTCGGTCCGGTACAACCCGACCCCATCGGCGCCAATTTCACCAATATGGGGCATATCGACCAGCAGACCCGCGTTGATGTTCAGGGTAATGCGCACGCCATCGATGGTTTCCGCCGGCAGTTCGCGCAATCGACTGTAGGCCGCTTTTTCGACTTCGTAGGCACGCGCACTTTCCATGAAACTTTCGCGCACGTCCTCGCCAGGACGCAAGAAGACATGCCCGTTTGCGCCATCGACGATGATCGCCTCGCCGCTTTCAATGTTATCAAGAATATTACGCACCTGGCCGACGACGGGAATATCAAGCGCCCGGGCGACAATGGAAACATGGGCAGTTGCCGAACCTTCTTCGAGCACCAAACCGACCAGACGCGACCGGTCATAATCCAGCAATTGCGCCGGGCCCATATTGCGGGCGATCAGCACGACCCGTTCGATACTTTGGTCCGGGCCGTGATTTACGCCGTCTGGCCCAAGCAAATGACCCATCAGGCGCTGGCCTAAATCTTCCAGGTCGTGCATGCGTTCGCGCAGGTACGGGTCCGTGATTTGGCCCATGCGGGCGCGGATGTCGTTGTGAACCTTCTGCACCGCCGCTTCCGCCGTCAGCCCGCTTAAGATCGCCTCCTCGATATGGGCGTACCAGCCCGCATCATCGGCGATCATGCGATAGGTCTCGAGAATCTCTTTATGTTCACCCGCTTCAGCGAGGGCACTTTGCTTGAGCATGTCGTCAAGGGCACCGTGCATTTCCGATACCGCCTGACGCAGGCGGTCGCTTTCAACTTTCGGGTCCTCGGCGACCAGTCGGCTGATGGTGAATTCCGGCATATGCAGGACGGCATGCCCAACGCCAATGCCAGGATTAAGACCAATTCCTTCCAGCCTGAAGGGCAGCAAGGCATTGCCATCGGGGGGGGCCGCTTCTTCGCGACTGATCAACTCGCCACCGGCAACCAGTTCAGCCAGCACCATGGCGACGGTTAGCAGGGTTTCGATTTCTTCGTCGGCGTAACTGCGTTTTGTGCGGTTCTGAACGGCCAGCACACCGACCACACGACCGCCCCGCATAATCGGCACACCCATCAGGGATTTATAGATTTCCTCGCCGGTTTCCGGGCGGTAAGCAAAATCGGGATGGCTCTGGGCATCGTCCAGCGCCATGGGCCGGGCCTGGGCGGCGATCAGACCGATCAACCCCTCGCCAACACGAAGCCGGGTATTGTGCACGGCGGATGGCAACAGGCCCTTGGTGGCGAACAGTTCTAGCACTTCGCCTGCGCGCATGACATATATCGAGCAGACTTCGGCGACCATGTCAGCCGCGATGATCGCCGCCGTGTTATCAAGACGCTGCTGGGCGACCCCGGAACCTGCCATGACATCGCGCACACGCGCCAGCAGGCGACGCGAAACAGGTGTGTGGGGCGAGAACTGGGCGGTTGGGGTCATGCTTGGTAATGTAGTGCCAGGAAGGCCTCCCGCAACGACGTTAGAAAAACAATCAGCCTTTTGCAGCATTTCCCCTTAAGTCGAGTGAATGAACAGCTTGTTCTACCAGTTCGGCAATGATGTCGGCGGTCGCTTGTTCGCACGTGACCATGCCGACGCTTTGGCCTGCCATAAGCGAGCCATTCTTAACGTCGCCGTCGATCGCCGCCCGCCTGAGCGCACCTGCCCAGAAATGCTCGACTTGAAGCTGAGCTTCTTTCAATTCGACCTCGCCCGCATCCAGCTTCGCCAGCATGGTGCGTTGGGTTTCCATGAAATGTTCGGTGCCGCCATTGACCAGGGCACGCACCGGGATAACCGGCAGGCGCGGGTCCAGTTGTGCCGTTGGCAGGGCATCGCGCGCGTTGGCGCGAATAAACGCTTTTTTGAACTCTGGATGGGCGACGGTTTCGGTGGCACAGACAAAACGGGTGCCTAACTGCACGCCCGATGCGCCCATTTCCAAATAGGAAACAATCGCCTCGCCGCGACCAATGCCACCGGCGACAAACACCGGCACATCCCTGATGACCGGCAGAATTTCCTGGGCCAAAACGCTGGTCGACACCGGGCCGATGTGGCCACCGGCTTCCGATCCTTCGATGATCAGCGCGTCTGCGCCATTACGAACCAGCCGTTTGGCCAGCGCAGCAGCCGGGGAAAAGCACATGACTTTGGCCCCCGAATCCTTGATTTTGGTGATCGACGCACCGCTGGGCAATCCACCGGCCAGCACAATATGGCTGACTTTGTGGGCAATGCAGACATCAATCAGCGCGTCCAGGTCCGGATGCAGGGTGATCAGGTTGACACCGAAGGGTTGGCTGGTCATTCCCTGGGTCGCTGTAATTTCCGCCGCCAACAAGTCGGGCGACATGGATCCACAAGCGATCACCCCGAACCCCCCGGCGTTGGAAATTGCCGACACCAGGTGGCGGTCAGACAACCATGACATGGCACCGCCCAGGATAGCATAGCGGCACCCCAAAAAATCGCGCCCGCGCTGCCACAAGGCATCCAGTTTCGTATCGTTTGATGCGTTCATTTTTCAGTCGCCATCCAGGCCATATACATGATGCAGGGCGCGCACCGCGCGTTCGGTGAATTCTTCGGCGATCAAAACACTGACCTTGATTTCCGATGTGGAAATAACCTGGATATTGATGCCTTCATCGGCCAAAGATTTGAACATGCGTTGGGCGACCCCGGCGTGGGACCGCATGCCGACACCAATTACCGAGACCTTAACCACATCCAAATCGGACTTAAGGTCCTGATAACCCAGATCGTCACGACGTTCGTTAAGGACCTGCACGGCACGGTCCAGGTCGCCCCGGGTAACGGTAAACGTCAGATCGGTCGCCTTGCCATCGTCTGAAACGTTCTGGACGATCATGTCGACATTGACGCTGGCATCCGCCAGGGGGCCGAAAATTCTGGCGGCAACTCCGGGTCTGTCGGCGACCTTGATCAGAGTGATCTTCGCTTCGTCTCGACTGTAGGCTATTCCGCTGACTAATTCCTGTTCCACGACTTCATCCTCATCAACGACAAGTGTTCCGGGTTTATTGCTAAATGAAGAAAGCACCTGCAGGCGAACGGCGTGTTTCATGGCCATTTCGACAGCGCGGGTCTGTAAAACCTTGGCGCCAACCGACGCCATTTCCAGCATTTCTTCGTAGGTGATCTTTTCCAGTTTTCGGGCTTTGGCGACGATCCTGGGGTCGGCTGTGTATATGCCTTCCACATCGGTGTAAATGTCGCACCGTTCGGCATTCAGGGCGGCGGCTAATGCCACGGCGGATGTGTCGGATCCTCCGCGACCCAGCGTCGTCACCCGGTCATCCGTCGTAATACCCTGGAAGCCCGGCACCACGGCGACTTCTCCTGCGGCCATACTGGCCAACATCAAGTCGCCTTCGATGGCTTCGATACGGGCCTTGCCATGGGCATTGTCGGTGCGAATGGGGATTTGCCATCCCATCCACGAACGCGCCGGTTGTCCCAGTTCTTGCAGGGCCAGGGCCAGCAATCCCGATGTCACCTGTTCGCCCGACGAGACAACCACGTCGTATTCCCGGTCATCTGAAATTTTTGCGATGTCCTTGACGTAGCCGACTAAAGAATTGGTGACGCCAGACATCGCCGAAACAGCGACCGCGACTTCATGGCCGGCATCGACTTCAGCCTTAACGCGGATCGCAACGGCCTTGATACGTTCAATATCACCGACCGATGTTCCGCCAAATTTTAAAACGATACGCGCCATGTCACTCCCAAACCCCGAGGCCTTTTCGCCATCCTCCCGCGCCCGGCGCATCGCGAACAAGTTCACGAAGCATCACACCAAATATCTGAAATTTCTTTGCATGAACCAGTTGCAGGGCGACGGGCGCGTATTCATACTCTATATCATCGAAAAAACGCAACCCCGGCATGACATCTTAGGGGTCAGGCGGCAACCAGAGGAAATCATGGCGACAGCACAAGCCAGCCAACAAAAATCGCAAGGTCCTTCCACGGCATCGGCAGAAGAAGTCGCACGCTTTACCGCCATGGCCGAAAGCTGGTGGGATCCACATGGCAAGTTTCGCCCCTTACACCAGATCAATCCGGTGCGGATTGCCTATATCCGCGACCACATCGCCGCCCACTTCGACCGCGATGCGCTCGCAGACGAACCACTTAAAGGCCTTAAACTGCTTGATATCGGTTGCGGCGGCGGCCTTCTTTGCGAACCGTTAAGTCGCCTGGGGGCCCAGGTCACCGGTATTGACGCCGGTGACAGGAATATCGCCATCGCCAAGCTGCACGCCGAACAAAGCGACCTTGCCATCGATTACCGGCATATCTTACCGGAAAAGATGACCGCGGAAATAGGTTCGGATTTTGACATCGTCCTGAACATGGAAGTGATCGAACATGTGACCGATGTGGACATGTTCCTCAAGGCCAGCACCTCGCTGCTCAAACCCGGCGGCATCATGTTCCTGTCGACCTTAAACCGCACCCTGAAGGCCCTGGCTCTGGCAAAAATCGGCGCCGAATACATTTTACGCTGGTTGCCCATCGGCACCCACGACTGGAAAAAATTCGTCAAACCGTCTGAATTGGCGCACGGACTGCGGCCCAACGGGGTCACCATCACCGACCTCGCGGGCGTGATTTATAAACCCATGGCCGATGAATGGCAGTTATCGCCAACTGACCTAGACGTCAATTACATGGCCGTTGCGGTAAAAGTCGCCGACTGACGCCTTCAGACGGTTGATTTATTTGCGAAGTTGTAAGGCTGTTGCAAGGTCCGTGCGGTACAAACCTGATCAGGCTTTGGGGTGCAAAGTTGTTTGATCGGCGAATTAGAATGGGGAATATAATGAAGCTCTTGATACTTTTCATCCTGACCGGGCTGATTTCATTGGCCGCGCCAAACACCCCAAAAGCGGCGTCAATCGGCCTTTACGGAACGTCAGATCTCACCATTATTCCAAATGATTTCGATTTGAACTCCGTTACCGGATTATCAAGTGGCGCACCTGTCTCTGCCTTTTATGGGGACCAAACCCTGTCACCGGGTGACGGCGGGTATGGGACTTCCGGCGGCCTTAAATTGTCCGGAAATTCCACTGTGACGTTTACATACCTTGGCATGGAAGCCGGATATCAAAACAAATTCTTTCTTGGGAACGATGAAATTTTCAAAACAAGAGGCAGCGGCGCGTCTGTCGAAAATGACACGTATTCCTTTGATTATACGGATGACGGGCAGAACGGGTTTCTGGATTTCAGTTTCTGGAGCAGCAATGACTTTGGTAGCAATACAGACAATGCAGTCTTCGTTCCAAATGGTGCCATTCCCGGCGCATACACAATTGGGTACGCCCTCCTTACCGATCTGAGCGTGACCATTCTTTTTGGCGACGGATGGGGTGATTCCGATTTTGACGACATGGCCGTAAGAATGACCATAACACCTTCGGTGATCCCGCTTCCGCCGTCTGTATTCCTGTTCGGAACGGCCTTACTGGGTATCGGCGCGCTGGCGCGTCGGCGCAAAAACAAGGCCGCCTGACCTGAACCGGTCGGCGTTGCCCACGCCAGGACACGAAACCCGGCTTTAGAGACAGCGCTTAATTTTTGGTGCGGGGCCTGCGACCTGTGCCGGGGATGCGGGCGATGGCGACGCCTTCTTCATCCAGTTCAGCGGCTTCCTTTTCCGTCGCTTCGCCATAGATGTCCCGGTCTTCGCTGTCACCGTAATGAATGGCACGGGCTTCGTCGGCAAAATCTTCGCCGACATATTCAAAGTTTTCTTCGACCGCGTTGCGAATTTTCCCCGCGGCCTCAAGAATTTGCCGGGCGACCTCGCGGGCACGGGCTTCAGAGCCCTTTCCCCCCGGATCATCTTTTAGGGAAATATGCCCCTTGGACAGGCGCGGAGCCATGGGCGCTTTGCCAACTTGCTTGTCGCCACACACCGGGCAATCGATATCGCCGTGGGCGAGCTGATCTTCGTATGACGCACTGGTCCTGAACCAGGCTTCAAATTCATGGTCATGCGAGCATTTCAAACGAAACAGTATCATCGCGGTGCAGCCCTATCTCTCGTCCACGGCCCTCCTATGAGAACCGACCTGTCATATAAACCAATGAACGCCGCAAATCCTAGACCAATTTCCTGTCAAATAACTTAACACAAGACAATTAATGTTGATCGTGGCATGAGAGACGCATGGAAAATGAGAAATCCAGACACCTGAGAATCAGTGAGCCATCGCCCTGGGTGGTTCGTTTTGCCCCCCTGATCCGGTCCGGCGGCGACGTATTGGACCTGGCCTGCGGCGGCGGACGGCATGGCCGGTATTTGCTGAGCCACGGACACAAGGTCAGCTTGCTGGATCGAGACACATCGGCTGTCGCCGACTTGCGCGGCCAAACGGATGCCCAGGTTATCGAGGCAGATCTGGAGCAAGGAGACGAGATCTTTTCGGGTTCCGGTCCATTAAGCGGTCGGCGGTTCGATGCCATCGTCGTCGTCAACTACCTGTACCGTCCCTTGCTGGGCGATATGCTGGGCGCCCTGAAGGACGGTGGCGTGCTGATCTACGAAACCTTCGCGCGCGGCAACGAACGCTTCACGCGCCCGCGCAATCCCGATCACTTGTTAAAAAGCGGCGAACTGATCGAAACAGTGGCCGGAAAAATGCAGGTCGTCGCCTATGAACACGGAATTATCGAAAAAGGTCCCATTCCCGGTGTTATTCAACGCATATGCGCCGTTGGGTTTAACGGCCCAAGCCAGCGCGATGACGGCGAACCCGAGCCCCGAAACGTTGAACCGGTCATCAACACCTGATCAGTTCAACATCCCTGTCATGGCTTAGAGCGGGAATTTTCCGGCGGGCTTCGTCAACCTGCGTCAGGTCGATATCGGCGGCGACAAAACCGGGTTCTTCGCCACCATCGGCCAGCACCTTGCCCCAGGGATCCACAATCAACGAATGCCCATAGGTTTGCCGGTTGCCGGGATGGTCGCCACATTGCGCGGCACCAAGAATGTAGCTTCCGGTTTCAATCGCCCGGGCGCGCTGCAGGACATGCCAATGGGCCTTGCCGCTAACGCGCGTAAAAGCCGCCGGCGTTGCAATAACACTGGCACCGGCCTGCGCCAGGGTGCGGAACAGATAGGCAAACCGCAGGTCATAACAAATCGTCATCCCCAGGTCACACCACGGCGTTGTCGCCAAAACAGTTTTCGAGCCAGCCCCGTAATGGTTCGATTCCCGGTGATCTTCGCTGCCGCCCAGGTTCACATCAAACATATGGATTTTGTCATAGCGGGCGCGGATCTCGCCGTCGCCATCGATCAGGAAGGATCGGTTGGACATTTTTTCAGCCCCGTCATCCTTGATGATCAGCGAGCCGACCAAGACCCAGACCCCCGTTTCCCGTGCCAGATCCATAAATCCGTCAAGCGCCGGGTTATCCTGTTCCGGGCCGACCAGGGACTGGAGTCTTTCGCGGTTGCCCCCCATGACGTTGACCGTTTCAGGTAACGTGATCAGGTCGGCGCCATCATCACGGGCCCGGCGAACAAGGTCGCAGGCGACGGTAATGTTGGCCGCCACGTCTTCGCCCGTGTTGGTCTGAATGCAGGCGGCGCGAAAGGTTCCGGTCATGCCTGTCGTCAGGTCCCGACACCCAGCAGCGGGTCCAGTGCGTCATCAAATTCAAGGTCGAACAGATCGTCACAGCCGCCGACGTGCTTGTCGTCGATAAAAATTTGCGGCACCGACGTACGGCCATCGGCGCGTTTCATCATTTCAGCGCGTTTGCTGCTATCGAACATGATGTTGTATTCGGTAAACGCAACGCCCTTTTTTTTCAGCAGGGTTTTGGCGCTAGAACAAAAACCGCATATGGGCGTCGTATATATTTCCACCTCAGCCAATCTTCAGGTCTCCTTAATTTTGGGCGGGTCCAGATTGCCGACAATATAAGGATTGGCGGTCCCGGTTACAATGCCGGAAAAGGCCTGGCGACCCGGCTAAGTGTCAGAACATCGACATCGGCTGCGCCCGCCCGCAACAGGGCCCGCGCCGAAGCATTCGCCGTCGCACCCGTCGTCATAACATCATCAATCAGCACGACACGGGCCCCAACCAGTCGCGTCATGTATTTTTTGCGCACCTTGAAAGCGCCCCCAACATTGCGTTGCCGTGCCGATGGGCCAAGCTTGCCTTGGGACGGGGTGCGACGGGTCCTGACCAGCAAATCGGGAAGGGTGGGAACAGGGTGCAGCGCGGCAATTTCCCGGCTTAACAAAGCCGCCTGATTGTAGCGCCTTGAAAACAGCCGCGACCAATGCAGCGCCACCGGCACCAAAAAATCGGCCTGGGCAAGCAGGTCGCCCCCGGCGCGCGCCATCCACCGGGCATAAGCCGGTGCGGCGTCGGTTCGGTCGCCATGTTTGAATGTCAAAATCAGGTGCCGGGAGGCATCATCATAGGCCATTACGGCACGGGCACGATCAAACACCGGCGGCTGGCGCACGCACGATGCACACTGCAGGGGCGAGCCGGTTTGCATATCGAGGTCGGCAAATTCAAACGGCAACCCACACAGGTCACACAAGGGATCACCGATAAAGGTAATCGCCGTCCAGCAGGGGGCGCACAAGCCCCCTGAGGTGTCGACCAGCCCACCACAGCCCAGGCACTGGGGTGGCAGCAACAGGTCCAGCGCCCATTTGCCCATACCATGGGATTTTACCGATGGTTCGCGGTGTGTCATAACCTCACCATGTCGGAATCAATGACCATATTCAACCGCCGCACTGTGCGGCGTCACCGCGACCGGGCCGCGGCCGAGTTCGAACATCACAACTTCTTGCATCGGGATGTGGGAGAGCGGCTGGCCGACCGGCTGGACGATATTCGCCGGTCCTTCCCGCAAGCCCTTGACCTGGGCTGTCACGATGGCCAGCTTGATCGCCTGCTAAACGGACGTGGCGGCATCGAAACCCTTTTCCGGTGCGACCTTTCCCAACAAATGGCCCGCCGCGCAGGATCCCTAGCCGTTACTGCCGATGAGGAATTCCTGCCCTTCGCGCCCGCCAGTTTTGATTTGGTCCTAAGCAACCTGAGCCTGCACTGGGTCAACGACCTGCCCGGTGCTTTGGCCCAGATACGCCGGACCCTTAAACCGGGGGGCCTGTTGCTGGCGGCGATGCTGGGCGGCGACACACTGAAAGAATTGCGCCACGCGCTGGCGGGTGCCGAAATAGCCCTTGAAGGCGGACTGAGCCCCCGGGTTTCCCCGTTTGCCGACGTTCGCGACGCCGGTGATTTGCTGGCCCGGGCCGGACTTATCGGCGCCGTCGCTGATAGCGAAACAATCACCGTATCTTATGGCAACCCCATGGCCCTGCTAGCCGACCTGCGCGGCATGGGAGAAACCAACGCTGTGATCGAAAGTCGAAAGGGTTTCACCTCGCGCGCCACGATCATGCGGGCCATGACAGATTACCAGGAAATCTTCGTTGACGATGACGGACGCCTGCCCGCGACGTTTCAGGTTATTTACCTGACCGGCTGGGTGCCCGAGGGCTAGAGCATTTCCTTGCCACATTGTTTCCATATGCCTACATTCCCGTCATGAAATTTCCTGATCCCCTGATCCCCGGCAAGCTGATCAAGCGCTACAAACGGTTTCTGGCCGATGTAGAGCTTGAAAACGGCGATATCGTAACTGCCCACTGCGCCAATTCAGGCTCCATGCTGTCGGTCCAGGAGCCCGGTGCCGAAGTTTGGCTGTCACCGGCCAGGAACCCGGATCGCAAGCTGCGCTATACGTGGGAATTGATCAAAATCGGTAAAACCCTGGTTGGCATCAACACCGCCCTGCCCAACGGCATTGTCGAAGAAGGCATCCAAAACGGCACAATTACAGAGCTTTCGGGCTATGAAACGCTCCGGCGCGAGGTCAAATACGGCAAGAATTCACGCATTGATATCTTGTTGGAGGACCCGGCCCGCCCCACATGTTATGTGGAAGTTAAAAATACGACCCTGAAACGGGATCCCGGCGGCGATGGTCCCGTGGAATTTCCGGACTCGGTAACAGTCCGCGGAGCCAAGCATCTGGTCGAACTTTCAGACATGGTCCGCGACGGCCACCGGGCGGTGATGGTCTATTTAGTGCAGCGCACCGACGCCGATCGTTTCGCTGTCGCCACCGATATAGACCCCGACTACGGCGCGGCATTTGAAAAAGCTGTTGCAGCAGGGGTCGAGGTTTTATGCTACGAATGCACGATGAGCGTGGATGGAATTGAAGTTTCAAAACCTATGAAAATTGCTCTTTAAGACGAATGGAAATGGTAAGCGGAAAAATATGAACGACGAACACAGCCATCACAGCTATCCGCAGGAGCGCTCGATCAAAATCCACACGCCCGAAGATTTCGAGGGCATGCGCAAGGCTGGCAGGCTCGCCGCCGAAACGCTGGATTACATAACCCCCATGATCAAGCCCGGCATAACCACCGATCACATCAATACCTGGGTGCATGATTACACCATCAAACACGGCGGCATTCCTGCGCCGCTGAATTACCGGGGTTTTCCCAAATCGGTCTGCACATCGATCAATCACGTCGTCTGCCACGGCATTCCCAGCGATAAAAAACTGCTCGAAGGCGACATTATCAATATCGACGTAACCACCATCCTGGACGGCTGGTTCGGCGATACCAGCCGCATGTTTGTTGCCGGTGATGCCAGCGTCAAGGCCCGCAACCTGATCGAAACGACACACCAATCGCTTTGGAAAGGCATCGAGGCCGTGCGCCCCGGCGCCACCACGGGCGATATCGGCCACGCCATCCAGTCCTTCGCCGAACCGAAACGCTATTCCGTGGTGCGGGATTTTTGCGGCCACGGGCTGGGGCGGATCTTTCACGATGCGCCTAACATCATGCATTTTGGCAAGGCTGGCACCGGGCCTGAGTTGAAAGAAGGCATGTTCTTCACCATCGAACCGATGATCAACATCGGCGGCTACGACGTCAAAATCAAAAGTGATTCCTGGACCGCCGTAACCAAGGACCGCTCACTATCGGCCCAGTTTGAACATTCCCTTGCCGTCACCGCCGACGGTTTTGAAGTCTTCACCCGCTCGCCCGCTGGCTTCGATTGCCCGCCTTATAACGTGTGATGTCAGGCGGGGGGGCGACCGGCGCAGGCAAAACGCCCGACCACAGCGGTCACCGCCAACGTCTGCGTCAGCGCTTTGTGAAAAACGGGGCCGACGCCCTGGCCGATTACGAAATGCTGGAACTGTTGCTGTTCCCGGCCCTGCCAAGGCGCGACACCAAACCACTGGCCAAGGCCCTGCTAAAGCGTTTTGGATCATTTGCCGAGGTCATCAGCGCCGAACCGGCCGACCTTAAGTCCATCGATGGTATTGGCGAGGCCGCAGTGATCGCCCTCAAAACCGTGCAAGCCGCCGCCCACAGACTGGCCCATGACGAGGTCATCGACCGCCCCGTGCTGGCGTCATGGGACAAGCTGTTGAAATACTGCAAGGTCAGCATGGCTTACGAAAAGAACGAACGCTTCCGTATTTTGTTCTTAAACAAGAAAAATGTGCTGATCGCCGATGAAGTCCAGCAGACCGGCACCGTCGACCACACCCCTGTTTACCCCCGCGAGATCATCAAACGTGCGCTCGAACTGGGCGCCACCGCCGTGATCATGGTGCACAATCACCCCAGCGGTGATCCGTCGCCATCGCGCGCCGATATCGAGATGACCAAGGAAGTTCAGGAAGCTGCCGCAAAACTTGGCATCGTCCTGCACGATCACCTGATCATTTCCAAAAGCGGCACCAATTCCTTCAAGACCATGGGGCTGCTTTAAAAGCAGCCCAGATCACGACCAGCCCTTGACAAAAAATCCCCGTCAGGATCATTTTGGGGTCGCAAACGATCAGGGGACGGAATGCGCCGTTCGGATCCCTGAACGTCACATCACTCATGGATCAAATTTGACAATCAAAAAAAATCCACTCGACGCATCTTAAAACCAGGGAGAGAAAGTAATATGTTTTCCATCACACGAAGAAAGTTGAACCTTGCCATCTTAGCTGGCGCTGTCGCCTTGGCGAGCCTGTCCGGAGCGGCAGAAATGGCCGTTGCCGCCGATAAAATCAAAGTCGGCGCACTGCGCTTCACATCCCACGCCGCCAGCTTTGTTGCCTTCGAGCGCGGCTATTTCAAAGATCAGGGACTGGATGTTGAATTTGTCTATTTCCAGGCCGCCCAGCCCATGGCTGTCGCCATTGCATCGGGCGATGTTGATTTTGGCGTTACCGCCATTTCCGGCGGGTTGATCAACCTGGCCAAAAAGGGCGCGGTCAAAGTCATTGGTGGTGCCTTGCATGAAGAAAAAGGCATCGATGGCCAAATGATCCTGGTTTCCAAGCCCGCCTTCGATGACGGCGTTACGGACCCATCAAAACTGAAAGGCCGCACCTTCGGCATTACCCAAACCGGTTCTTCCTTCCATTACATGGCGCACAAAATTGCCCAGAAAGAAGGTTTTTCCGGAAGCGACATCAAGGTCAAACCTCTGGCAAAAGTTGGCGTCATCATCGGCGCGTTGAAAACGGCACAAATTGATGCCTGGGCGATTGTTCCGCATATCGCCAAGGGCCTGGCAAAAAGCCCGGCCATTGAAATGATCGGAAAAATCTCCGATTACATTCCCGACTACCAGGTGACGACGGTTTTCACATCGACCAAAAATGCCAACAACAACAAAGACCTGGTCAAGCGCTTCCTGGCGGCATTTTCCAACGGGGCTGACGACTTCAACGCCGCCCTGGTCGACAAAACCGCCGGTGACGCGGCAGGCGAAGACATGGTCAAGCTGATCCACAAATATGTCTATGCCAGCCGCCCCTACGCAAAAGCGGCACCGTCCATTCGCAATGGTGCCATGCGCATCAATTCCGGTGCGAAACTTAACGTAACCAATATCAAGGACCAGTTGGCGTGGTTCCAGTCCGAAGGCCTGGTTTCCAGCGACATGACCATTGAAGCCCTGGTGGATTCGAGCTTCGTTACCACCTACTAGACGTATCGATATGAACCCGGCGCCTTAAGCGGCGCCGGGTTCAGCTTCCCTTGTTTTACTGTACGCACACGGCGGAAAACCACATGGATTTACACCTCAATAATGTCTCCCATCATTACGGAGACCTTGAGGTCTTGCAGGGTATCAACCTGGATATCCAGTCGGGGCAGATCGTCTGTATCATCGGGCCATCGGGATGCGGAAAATCCACACTGCTGCGCTTTATCGGCGGCCTGGAACTTCCGCAATCGGGCCAGATCCTGCAAATAGGCGATCCCCCCAAAGAATGCCTGAATCCGCTGACCTATATATTCCAGGACTTTGCCCTGCTTCCCTGGCGCACGGTTGAAGGCAACATTTCGCTGGTTCTGGAAGATCACGATATGGATGCACAGCGGCGCGACGAAATCATCACCAGCGTCCTGGCGCGCACCAAACTGAGCGATTTTCGAAAAGCCCTGCCCCGGCAGTTGTCCGGCGGTATGAAGCAACGCGTCGCCATTGCCAGGGCCTTGTGCGTCAATCCTGCGGTGATGCTGATGGATGAACCCCTGTCGGCCCTTGATAGCCAGACCCGTGAGCTTTTGATGGACGACCTGATCGATCTTTGGACCCGCGAACAGTTCACCGCCTGTTATGTCACCCATAACCTGGCCGAAGCGGTTGCGCTTGGTCACCGGATTGTCGTGCTGTCGCGCAGACCCGGAAAAATTCGTGAAATTGTCGACATCGACATCCCCCTTGCCGAGCGGCGCGACAATACGGCCAAGCTCGACGTTTTGCAAAAACAACTGTGGAACCTGATGCGTGATGAGGCCCTGGCCGCCGACCAGGAGCTGCTGCATGTCTGAGCAACCCAAAAACCCACCTGAACAAAAATCACAACAAATCCCCTTTCGCGGCAAAGGCTTCGTCCCCAAACCGGTGGGCCTTATCGGACCGCTGGTCTTTGTGGCGATCATCGCTTTTTGGGAATTCGGCTCGCGTAGCGGCTTTATCAGCGCCCTGGTGCTACCCGCCCCCAGCGAAGCTTTTCAGGCCTTCGTTCATCTGGTCGAAAGCGGCATGTTGTGGCAACACTTGAACGCCTCGCTTTATCGCCTTGCGGTCGGCTGGACCAGCGGCACCATTTTGGGTGTCATCGTCGGCGTCATGATTGGATTGTTTTCTGTCGCACGGGCAACCCTGTCGCCCATCGTATCGGCCATATTCCCGGTCCCCAAGATCGCCCTGCTGCCGTTGTTCATCATCTGGTTTGGCATCGGCGAAGGATCAAAAGTGGCGACCATCCTTTTTGGCACGTTCTTCCCGACCGTAATTGCCACCTACAGCGGCGTCGATAACGTCGACCGCACGCTGATCCGCATGGGGCAATCCTTCGGCCTTTCGTGGTCGTCCATCGTTCGCAAAATCATCTTGCCGGGTGCTTTGCCCGCGATCCTGTCGGGCTTTCGCATTTCCACATCCATTGCCATTGTGCTGCTGGTGGCGGCTGAAATGATCGGGGCTGAATTCGGGGTGGGGGCCTATATTCTGATGGCCGGCAGCCTGATGGAAACCGACCAGCTGATCGCCGGTGTGGCACTGCTGTCGGCCATGGGGCTGACCATGGCCTGGATCATCGGCAGGGCGGAAAAATATTTCCTGAACTGGCGCACATAGGCGAGACCGGCGCCTTTCAAGAACCGGTCAATCGACCTGCATCAGCACCCGCGACATCAGGCGATCGACGGGGGCAAAATCGTCGGTCAATACGGGCACGTGGGCACGGGCGATTTTGCTGTCCAGATCACCTGGTGGCCAACGCCGCCAGTTGCGCGTCGGGCCTCTGGATGCCTTCAGTGTTGCGACCGCTGTCGGCGTATCCGATGCAACAACGATAAACGTCACACGCCCCGGATTACCCGCCTGTTCCTGGTCAACCCACGCCTCAACAGCCGCAAAATCCATCTTCAGGGTCTTGATCAGGCTGTACATAAACCGGGGTTTGGCCCCTGAATCGACAACGTTGATCGCATAGATCCCCGCCGGTGTCAGGCGTTTGGCTATTTCCTGGTTAAATTCACGGCTAACCAAATGCGGCGGGATCGATATATCGTGAAAGGCGTCGCCAAAGATCAGGTCAAAGGGTTCGTTTTCGGGCAAGGCCTGCAACAAGGTGCGGGCATCCCGGTGATGGATCGCAAGGCCCGGCGCCTGGGGATCAAGCCACAACCCATCCTTTGCAGCCCGGGTCACCTGGGGGTCGATTTCGGCAACGATCAAATCCGCATTGGCGTAATCGGCGGCCCAGGCGCGCGGCAGGGTGTAACCGCCGCCGCCGACAAAGAAGGCGCGCGGCGAAAAGTTGTGCGGCTTGCCAATGAAGCGTTGTTTTGCCAGTTCATCAACGGCGTGCAGGTAGGGGCTGAAAAGAAACCCAGGGTCATCCCGGTCATTGATCGAATGAACAAGATGGTCCAGCGCCATCAAGGCGCTGGGGCGGCCGGTCTGGTTGCTGGAATCAGCGACCCGAATACAGAAATAATCGCTTTCCACATCACACGGCGATGTAAAGGCCTGAACGGTGTGCCCCCACCAGCCAAAGACCCCGCCGACAATCGCCAGCACCGCCAAAGACACAGCCCCCTTACGGTCGAAAACAACAAATGAAAGCGCCAACACAGCATAAATCGCGGCAACGGCAATCACCGTGCCGGTCGACCCCACCCAGGAAATAAAGACGTAGCCCGCCATCAGGGTTCCGGCGATTGACCCCAGTGTGCCAATGGCATACATGCGCCCGATCACCCGGCCATGGCGCTGCGGATCGGCATCAACGGCAAGTTTCGTCAAGATCGGCGAAACGATGCCCACGAACAGGCTGGGCAGCAAAAACAGGACCGACGTCAGCACCACGATCAACGGGATCAGGGACATGCCGGTTGCCATCAGCTGGATCGAAACCGTCCGCAACAAGACCAGCGACGCCAGGGATGAAACCGCCGACAAGGCAAGTGCTATGGCGACCCGGCGTTCGCCCTTTTTGGCATCCACATGCGGTGCCGCAAGCACTCCGCCAATCCAGTGACCGACGGAAAAACCGGCCAGAACAACGGCGATAATCGCCGTCCAGGTATACAGCGACATGCCCACATACGGGGCGATCAGACGCCCGGCGACGATTTCGATAATCAGCCCGCAAGCGGACGAAATGAAAAGTGCGACTGCGTATGCGGTTTGCCTGAACATGGAACGCCTTTTAAGAACGTGAACTCATAACCGATGACAATATCGTCACCGGGGTGCAGCCCTGTTTACTGCACTTTTCGGTTTAGGCACAATCGCGCTTTCAATCCTGCGACGCGATTTCTTCAAGGCGCTCAGTGGCGTCCCGCACCAGTTTCAGGGTCAACTCTCCGGCATCCATTTCAAGCCCCAGGCCTGCCGCCTGCCCCGCCCACAGGGATGAAAAACTGCTATCGCCCTGGGCCTCGGCCCTGGTCTTCAACGGAACCAAAGCCGTCCCGGCATTGGGAAAGGCAGGCGCCCGGTTTGACAGGGGGCCGACTTCGCGGATCACTCTGTTTTGCAAACTGCGGGCGGGCCTGCCTGAAAAAATATTTGTCAGCGTCGTGCCATCGTCGCGAGCGGTGCGCAATGCCGCCCGGTGCAAATCGCTGATCAGGGCTTGCGGCGTGAACAGATAGGCCGTGCCGATTTGCACGCCTGCAGCCCCAAGGGCAAAGGCGGCGGCGATACCGCGACCATCGCTGATGCCACCGGCGGCAATGACCGGCACGCCGACCGCATCAACGACCTGCGGCACAAGCGCCATGGTCCCTGGTTGCGCCGAAATATCATCACCCAGAAAGATGCCGCGATGCCCCCCCGCTTCATAACCTTGCGCGATAATGGCATCACACCCTGCGGCTTCCAGCCACCGGGCTTCATCAACCGTGGTCGCCGAACTGAGCACGGTACAGCCCGCCTGCTTGACCCTTCGCACGAGGGCCGGATCCGGCAAGCCAAAATGGAAACTGACGACTTGGGGTTTCAAGTTCTCAACCAGGTCACACATGGCCGCATCAAACGGCAATCGAAGGGCCGCCGGGGCCGTGGTATTTTTATCTAGGCCGAATTCGTCATAATAGGGGGCAAGAAGCGCCTTCCAGTCGGCCTGAACCTGCGGGTCCGGCTCTTGGGGCTGGTGACAGAAAAAATTAAGATTTATAGGGCAGCCTGTGCGCTGGCGGATGATACCCACTTCGGCGCGAATGGTATCCCCGTCCAACATGGCACACGGCAGCGAGCCAAGCGCCCCGGCTTCACTTGTCGCAATCGCCATGGCCGATCCCCCCGCACCCGCCATGGGGGCCTGAATAACCGGCAGGTCAATTCCCAGAAGATCCGTTAGGCGTTTATTGGCTTCTGTCATGCCCCTCCCCGTCTTTATTGCATTAACCTGGCGCGTCGTTTTCCTTGTCGACCTCGCCCAGATACGGCAGCGAGCGATAATTTTCGGCGTAATCGATGCCATAACCGACGACAAACAGGTCGGGGATGGTGAAGCCGACAAAATCAACCTGAATATCGGTCTCACGGCGCGATGGTTTATCCAGCAGGGTGCAGGTCAGGATCTTTTCCGTACCGTTGGCCTGCAGCAACTTTTTGGCATAGGCGATGGAATTGCCCGTATCGACGATATCGTCGACCAGCAGAACCGTCCGGTTGTCGCGCAACGTCGGATAACCACCGATCAGCACCACATCGCCTGTGGCCTTTTGTTTGTTGCCGTAGCTGGACAAGCGCAAAAATTCGACCTGGCTTGAACGTCCGGCCTTGTCGAGTTCGCGGATCAGATCGGCCAGGAAGACGAAGCTGCCCTTGAGCACACCGATAACATCCAGGTCTGTGGGCACGGCGGCGGCGATTTCGCCTGCCAGTTCCTTCACACGCCGGGCGATTGCGGCTTCGTCATATAATTCTCTGATTTCGGTCATGCTTGCTCGTCCCCTTCGCTTACTATTTGCTACTCTTTCATCCCTCGGTCCTGTAAACAAGAGCCTCAATCAAAAAATCAAGGTTCTCCCCCATGCCCGCATCCGGCTCTCTGATCAGGGTCTTTATCCCGTTCGCATTCGGCTATTTCCTGTCCTACCTGTACAGGGTGGTCAACGCGGTTATCGCACCCGATCTGATTTCGGAACTGGGCCTGGGCGCGTCGGACCTGGGGTTGCTGACCAGCGCCTATTTCCTGACATTTGCCCTGTTCCAGTTACCGCTGGGTATTTTGCTGGACCATTACGGGCCGCGCAAGACCGAGGCCCTGTTGCTGCTGATTGCCGCCGTTGGTGCCCTTGTTTTTGCCACCGCCGACAGCTCCACCGGCCTGATCGCCGGTCGCGCCCTGATCGGGCTTGGCGTTTCATCCTGCCTGATGGCGGCCTTCAAGGCCTATGTCATCTGGGTCCCCAAGGAACGCCTGCCGCTGATTAACGGTTTCCAGATGGCAGCCGGTGGCATGGGTGCGCTGACGGGCACCGTTCCGGTCGAGGCGGCCTTGTCGTTCACCGATTGGCGCGGCGTCTTTTTTGCGCTTGCGGCACTGACCATCGTTATTGCCGCAGTGATCTATTTTGTGGTGCCCCGTCGCGACGAAGGTGCACCCGAAGGGGGGCACGCCACCCTCAAGGAACAACTCAGCGGCATTGGCGAGGTTTTCACAAGCCCCATATTCTGGTGGATCGCACCGCTGACCGTCATGTCCCAAGCCACGTTTCTTGCGATCCAAAGCCTGTGGTCAGGCCCATGGTTGCGCGATGTGGGGGGCTTGGCACGGGATGACGTTGCCACCCATTTACTGCTTGTCGCCGTGGCCATGGTCACCGGATTTATTTCCATAGGCATCATCGCCGACCGGCTTGGCCGTATCGGTGTCAAACCGACAACCATTGCCATCATCGGCATGTGCGTGTTCCTGATGACACAGGTGGCCATCGCCTTCCGCCTTAGCGATCATATTCTGCTGCTGTGGATGGCCTTCGGATTTTTCGGAACGACCGGGATTTTACCCTATGCGGGATTGTCGCAGAAATTTCCCGTACACTTGGCCGGGCGGGTTAACACGGGTTTGAATTTTCTGGCATTTATCACCGCCTTCGCCGCCCAGTGGGGCATGGGTGCGATCATCGGCCTGTGGGACAAAACAGCGGACGGCGGTTACGATCCCGACGGCTACCAGGCGGCATTTGGGCTGATGCTGGCCCTTCAGGTCGCCACGCTGGCCTGGCTGGTGATGTATGGCAAGGGTCGGCGCGCCTTCGCTCATCCCCATACATAAGCAACTCGTCCCTTTATATTTTACGGCGATATCGTTATACCCTGCATCATAAATTGCTTTTTGCTTCGGAGCCCGCCATGATTCCACGCTACAGCCGCCCCGAGATGGTCGCCATCTGGGAACCCGCCAACAAATTCCGCATTTGGTTCGAAATCGAGGCTCACGCCTGTGACGCCCAGGCCGAATTGGGCGTGATCCCCGCCGATGCCGCCCGCGCCGTATGGCAGCGTGGCCAAAAGCCCTATACCCAGGACCGCATCGATCGCATCGACGAGATTGAGCGGGAAACCCGCCACGATGTCATCGCCTTCTTGACCGAACTTTCCGAACATGTGGGCGACGAGGCCCGCTTTGTGCATCAGGGCATGACGTCATCGGACGTGCTGGACACCTGCCTGTCCGTACAAATGACTGAAGCCGCCGATATCATCCTGGCTGATCTGGATGAATTGCTGGTGGTGCTGGAGCGCCGGGCGCGCGAATACAAAAACGACGCCTGCATCGGTCGCAGCCATGGCATTCACGCCGAACCGACAACGTTTGGCATCAAGCTGGCCGGTCACTATGCCGAATTCAAACGCAACCGCGACCGCATGGCCGCAGCAAGGGACGAAATTGCCACCTGCGCCATTTCCGGTGCCATCGGCACCTTTGCCAACATCAGCCCCCGGGTCGAAGAATACGTGGCCGAGAAAATGGGCCTGAAGCCCGAGCCCGTATCGACCCAGGTTATCCCGCGCGACCGTCACGCCGCCTATTTTGCGACCTTGGGCGTGATTGCCGGGGGCATCGAACGCCTGGCGACGGAAATTCGCCACCTGCAACGATCCGAAGTGCGCGAGGCCCAGGAATATTTCGCGCCCGGGCAAAAGGGCTCGTCGGCCATGCCGCACAAGCGCAACCCGATCCTGTCGGAAAACCTGACCGGCCTGGCCCGCATCGTGCGCGCCGCCGTAGTCCCTGCGCTGGAAAACATAACCCTGTGGCACGAACGCGACATTTCCCATTCATCGGTGGAACGCATGTTCGGCCCCGACGCCACGGTAACGCTGGACTTCGCCTTGAAGCGCCTGACCGGAATGATGGACAAGCTGGTGGTTTATCCCAAAACCATGAAGACCAACCTGATGCAGTTTGGCGGTTTGCATGATTCACAACGGGTCCTGCTGACCCTGACCCAGCACGGCGTCAGCCGCGAAGATGGCTATCGCATTGTTCAGCGCAGCGCCATGAAGGTCTGGCGCAGCTACGGCATCGATCCCGATGATCCGGCTGGCAGCGTAGAAACCCAGCCCGAAGACCTGGAAGCCGCCAAACACGAAAGCCGTTTGTTCTATTACCTGTCAACGGACGACGAAGTCGCCGCCGCTCTCGGTGAAGATGGCCTGAAGGAATTGTTCGACGCCGATTCGACAAGCTTCCACACAAAAAACGCCGACATCATTTTCAAACGGGTGTTCGGCGCTTCTTGAACGAAAGCAAGCTGCCCGCGATTTCCAGGTTCGGTAGCGGGCCGGTAAACAGCGCATTCAACGGAGGCACACACCTGTGGAACGACGGTTCTATTTTGTCTTTGGAGATTTACTCGCCTGTATCCTTGCTGGCAGTGCGACCGGCTGGCTGGTTCAATTCCTGATCCCCGGCGACTGGTTCGGGCTAATCGCCATGGCGGTCGGCATGGGCCTGGGTATGGCGATCGGTATGCTGGGTGGCTTGGGTTTAGCTCCCTTTTTTGGCGATCTTGAAGTCATGTTGCCCGCATCATGCTCGGGCATGCTAGCCGGGATGATCGTCGCCATGGGGGTGACCATGGCCCCCGCCCTGGCAACACACGCCGTTGGGATTGGTGCCTTGGCCGGGCTGTTCTGCTTTGCCTACACCTACATCCTGCAAGCCAGGCTTTCAGGCGAGGTTCGATCATGACGGATCGAACACAACAAAAATGGGATAGCGCATCGGGTACGTTTGACCTGTTTGCCGGGTATGGTGCGGAAAAAAGATGGCATGCCTTCAAGGAAAACCTGTTTTCGCAGATGGACGGAAAAATCCTGTTTCTTGCCGTAGGCACCGGGCTGGACATTCCGTGTTTCCCCACAGGCCAGGACATCACCGGCATAGACATCAGCCCGAAGATGCTGGAAAAGGCGCAACCGCGCATCGCCGCCTATAACGGCAGCATGACGGTGCAGCAGATGGATGTGCACAAGATGGATTTTGCCGACAATACGTTTGATCAGGTTTATACGTCCTGCACGTTTTGTTCGGTTCCCAACCCCTTAGCCGGGCTAGAAGCATTACGCCGGGTGCTTAAACCCGGTGGGGAATTGAAAATGTTTGAACACACGGGATCAAAATACTTTCCCTTCCGGCAGATGCTGAATTTGATCAATCCGCTGGCCCGACATTTGGGCCCGGAAGTAAACCGCGATACCACGGCCAATGTACGTGCCGCAGGTTTTAACGACGTCAAGGTGAACAATATCTTCCTCGACGTCGTCAAAACCATAGAGGCAACCGCCCCGGCGGCGTGAATAGGATCAGGCGGCGACGCTGCGTTTCTGTTCCAAATATTCCAACATGGTGTCGGCGTCGGAAACCTCAAACGGGTCGGTCGGGCAATTGTCCGAAAAACCGTCTTCGGCAAACATTTTGCTGATCACGCCGTCGGTCACCAGCATGGAATAACGCCAACTGCGCATGCCGAAACCTAAGTTGGATTTATCGACCAGCATACCCATCTTGCGGGTGAATTCGCCGGTGCCATCGGGCAGCAAAAAGACGTTCTTGGCGTTTTGGGATTTTCCCCACTGGTACATCACAAACGCATCGTTGACGGAAACGCAAACAATGGCGTCGATGCCTTGGGCGCGAAAGGTTTCATACAGTTCTTCATAGCGCGGCAGGTGCGAGGTCGAACACGTTGGCGTAAAAGCACCGGGCAGGGAAAACACGATAACCCGCTTGCCCTTGAAAACGTCGGCGCTGGTCAGGTCTTTCCATTCGAAAGGATTATCCCCTTCGATGGCATCGTTGCGGATGCGGGTTTTAAAGGTCACGTCGGGAACTGTCACATTGTGCATAAGAGTATCTCCTGAAGGTTTGGCCCATGGCCGGTTGCGTTGATTTGATGAAGGAGAACATAGGGCCCGATCTTTAATTCGTAAAATGAGTAATATATGTTATATTAATCGATTATATCACTTTATTGAGCATCCCTGTACATGCAGTCCGAACCAACAATTCGCCAACTCAGGCATTTCCTGTCCCTGGCCCAACATTGCCATTTCAGCCGCGCCGCCGATGCTTGCCTGGTCACCCAGTCATCGTTAAGCGCCAGCATCAAGGAACTGGAAAACATCCTGGGGGCATCGCTGTTCGAACGCACCAAGCGGTCCGTCATGTTGACCCAAACGGGCCGCGACATGCTTGATCTCGCGATGCAGGTAACGTCCCGCATGGATGACCTGACGGACATGGCCAAGGGGGTGGGCGACCCCTTGTCGGGTGACCTGCGCATGGGGGTGATCCCGACCATCGGGCCATTCCTGCTGCCCCGCGTATTGCCGGGATTGCGCAAGGCCTACCCCCAATTGGCGCTTTATCTGCGCGAAGATCACAGCGGCGCATTGCTGCGCCAACTGGCCGATGGCACGCTGGACCTGATCCTGCTGGCCCTGCCCTACGACATGGAAAAGGTCGATACGTTCGACTTCGCCGACGATCCCTTTTTAGCGGTTTTTCCCCGTGGCCATGCCCTGGCTGAATTTGAAACCATGACACCGGCCCGCATGGCCGACCACCCCCTGCTGGTATTGGAGCAAGGAAATTGCCTGACCGCGCAGACCCTGGCCCTGGGCAAGGCTGGCCACACGGAACATACCGCCCCCTTTCAGGCGACCAGCCTGCATACATTGGTGCAAATGGTCGACAATGGCCTTGGCGTGACGGTGTTGCCAAAAATGGCGATAGACGCCGGCATCCTGCGCGGGCTCAAACTGGACATGCGACCCTTTTCAAGCCCGCGTGCATCGCGCCACATTGCCCTGGCCTGGCGCAAGACATCCGGGCGTGGTGACGAGTTTCGCTTGTTGGGAAATGTCCTGCGCGACGAACTGGGGACACCGAAGCGCAAATAACAACCTGGGTTCCTAGGTCGTGGCGATTTTCCAGTCATCCCCGCCCTCATGAGCCATCAGTTGCCCGGCTTCCAGATCAAACAACCAGCCGTGCAGTTTCAATGATCCATCATCGACCCGCGCCTTCACCCAGGGGAAGGTCAGCAGGTTGCCAAGCGAAACCTTGACGGCCTGGCGTTCCACATGACGGAATTGCTCCTCGCCTTGCAGGCTGTCGTCGCGGGCCTCGTTCAGGATCGAAACCCAATGATCGATAAATTCGCGGTTTTCGGCATCAGGATGACCTTCGCACAAACAGCGAATGCCACCGCAGTGGGAATGCCCCAGCACGACAATGTGCTCGACCTTCAAGTCCCGCACGGCAAATTCCAGCGCCGCACTTGTCCCGTGGTAGCCTTCATCGGGCTGGTACGGCGGCACCAGGTTGGCAACGTTGCGCACGATGAACAGCTCACCCGGTTCGGCCTTGGCAATGATCGACGGATTAACCCGGCTGTCGGCGCACGCAATTACCATAACGTCGGGGCTTTGCCCCTTGTTCACCAGGTCCCGGTAAAAATCAGGCTGGCTTTCGTAATAGGTTTCGCGGAAGGATTTGAAACCGGCAAGGAGTCGTTCAATTGGCATAATCTGTCTTCAGTTCAGTTGATGCAATGACGTTAAAATAGCCTGCCAGGAATGTAGCGCAAGACGACAGCCATAATATTTATTCACAACGGAACGTTGCGAATAACCCGGCAAGACCGACTGCGTCATTTGCACCCATTGTGCTTGTGCCACTTGTCCGGGTCATGTCCTTTGGGAATAAGGTCACATGGGTCGGGATTGGCGTAACCACGAAGGGTGTTGTATTTGCCGATCTGGTCTTGTGAAAGTATATCCGGCGTTTTCAGGTGCGTCGCTAAATGCACATAACGAAGTTCCATCCGGGCTGTCGCAATTGCCTTCAAGGATGCACGAAGGGTCGCATCTGTGACCGTGCGACCCGAAAACAGTTTTTCCAGTTCCTGCTCCTGTGCAATCAGTTTTTCGCCCTGGTCCACGGCGCGAGCCTTCATCTGTTCATACAGATTTTCAAGCGCCGAAACCTGGGTAGCGTTCAGCCCGATATCAGCTTTCAATTCCAACAGATGAACCGGCCCCGGCACGCCGTTAAGTTCTGCTGCGCGAGCCAGTCCCCATCCACCGCCCCGGCGCAATTCGGCAATATCGTCCGGCGACAGGCTTTTGATGGCCTGATTTTCCTGTCCGGCATATTGTGAGTGCCCGGCGTGGTCGGTCTCGGACGCCTGGGCGGCAACGGCAAAAACAATTAACGGCAGCGCCAATAAAACTTTCTTCATTTTAGTAGTTCCTATCAATTTGTGGTGATGTAGTGAACCCAACCTTGTCACACCCGGTCCGCGTCCTTCATGATAGCAATCATGTTAAATGGATTTTTTGAAAACCTGATTACGCAGGCCGGGACGCACCGCACGGTCACTCAAGGCGCTTTTTTATTTCGCCAGGATGATCCGGTCACGTCCGTCTTCGCCGTCCAAAGCGGTTTGGTCGAATTAACCCGGTTTGATCAGGACGGCGGATCGATCGTCTTGCAGCGGGCAATCAAACAAACGATCCTTGCCGAAGCATCGCTCTACAGTGAAACCTACCATTGTGACGCGGTTGCGGCCTTGCCCTCGGTGCTTTTTGAAATGCCCAAGCCCGCCTTTCGCGAACGACTGGACCGGGATCCGGATTTTTCTTCCCTGTGGGCGGCGCATCTGGCGGGGGAGGTTCGCACCACCCGGTATCGCTGCGAAATCCTGTCGCGCCAAACCGTAAGCGCGCGGCTGGATGGCTGGTTGGCATGGCAAGGTGTTTTGCCCACCAAAGGGGAATGGAAAAACGTCGCCCTGCAAATAGGCGTCAGCCCCGAAGCCCTGTACCGGGAACTCAAGAAGCGACGATAACTTCTGCCCCCTTCGCTTCGGGTTCCGTATCGGTCATTTCAGGCGGGAAGCCCGGCGCGCGCAGATCAATACCACAGGCGTCTTCCACCCGCTTGGTGATCATGGACGACCAGGCACGGGGGCCATAGCGATCTTGTCCGTCCTTGAAAATTTCCAGAACTTTCGGCGAAATTTCCAGCGGCACGCCTGCCCGCCCGGCTACGTTTTCAAACAGCGTCATGTCCTTGATCACCAGGTCCATGGTGAAGTTGATATTATAGCTGCCGTTCAAAATGACCTGGCTTTCAGTTTCATGAACGAACGAATTGCCCGACGAAATGCGGATCGCTTCATAGGTTGTGGCCAAATCCATACCCGCCTTGGCCGCCGTACTTAACGCTTCACCCAAAGCGACCAGATGGACGGACGCCAAATAGTTGGTCACAACTTTCAATACCGAGGCCGACCCCAGGGGGCCGGTGTGCAAAATACGCCGCCCCATGGCAGAAAGAGCAGGCAGGGCGCGTTCAAACGCGGCGCGCTCGCCACCGGCAAAAATGGCGATATTGCCCGTCGCCGCCCGGTGGCACCCGCCCGATACCGGACTGTCCATGGGGGTTGCCCCGGCGGCCATAACTTTTGTTGCCAGTCGTTTGACTTCGGCCTCGTCAGTGGTGCTCATTTCGAGCCAGATTTTACCCGCCGACAATCCTGCGATGACGCCGTCATCGGCCTCCATAACCGTGGCGCTGGCGGATGGCGAGGGCAGGCAGGTGATGATCATATCAACGGCCTCGGCCATTTGCCTTGGCGTTTCGGCCCAAGTCGCGCCCTTGTCCAGGAACGGCGTCGCCAAATCCCGATCCAGGTCGCGCACGGTCAAATCAAAGCCGTTTCGCAATAAACTGCCAGCCAATTTGCCGCCCACATTGCCCAGTCCGATAAATCCGATTTTCATGATTGTGCCACCCCTTCAAAAGACCAAAACGTGTTCGACGCCTATAATGGAGCAAAATATGGCACCGGATTTAATGATTGCCGACTCATAATAAGCTATAGAAGTCATCTTCTTCCCCGTACCACCGGAAATTTCGATGATCGCCCTATGGATTCCCCTCACCATCGTCGCCGCCTTCCTGCAGAATTTGCGCTCGGCGTTGCAAAAGCACCTGAAGGCCCGGCTTTCGACCGGCGGGGCGACCTATGTGCGGTTCCTGTACGCCCTGCCCTTCGCCATCTTGTATTGCTGGGCCTTAAATACCTTTTGGGGATTTGAGTATCCCCAGGCCGATAACCTGGGCCTGTTTTTGCTGTATTGCCTGCTGGGCGGCTTGTGCCAGATCATCTTCACCTTTTTGCTGATCTATCTTTTTTCCTTCAAGAACTTCACCGTCGGGACGATCTATTCGAAGACCGAAATCGTCCAGGTTGCCCTGCTGGGCCTGATCCTGCTGGGCGATACCCTGACCCTGACCGCCGTGTTCGCCATCGCGCTCAGCCTGATCGGGGTGATGACGGTTTCCGTGGCTGAAACCAAACTAACGGCGCGGTCCCTGCTGGGCAGCCTGACCCAAAGAACCACCCTGATCGGTCTGGCCTGCGGCGCATTTCTGGGATCGTCTTCGGTTTTTTACCGGGGGGCGGCGCTCAACCTGGGCGACAGCCCGGCCATCATGCGGGCCGCCTTTGCCCTGGCCGTCGCACTGACCATGCAAAGCGTGATTATGTCTGTGTACTTACGGCTGCGTGAACCGGGCCAGATATCCGCCGTTTTGCGCCACTGGCCACCGGCGTTGATGGTGGGGGTCGCGGGCGTTCTGGGGTCCGTGTGCTGGTTTACGGCCTTCGCCTTGCAAAATGCCGCCTATGTGCGGGCCCTGGGCCAAATCGAACTGGTGTTCACGTTCCTGGCCTCGGTCTTTATCTTCAAGGAAAAAACAAGCCGACTGGAATTCCTGGGTATTTGCCTGATCATCGTGGCGATCCTGATTTTGATCTTCGCGTCTTAAAGCCGGTTTCCTTGAGCCTCAATTCCTGATATGTGGGGTGACATGGAAAATTTCACACAGTTCTGGACGCTGGTCGTTGATGTCTGGCAAAACGGCTTCGGCGGGGTCGATGTAGGCCGCCTGCTGGGTGCGGGCGGTATCCTGATCGGCTTCTTGCTGATCCGCAGGCTGTTTACCCGGTTCGTACTGGCGTGGATCAAGTCGGTGATCAGCAAGACCAACTCATCGCTGGATGATACCTTCATCGCGACGCTGGAAAACCCGGTTCGTTTCCTGCCCGTGGTGTTGGGTGTCTTTTTCGCGACCCAGCATTTACAGCTGGAAGGCATTTTTGCCGAAATCGCCGATAACCTGGTGCGTTCGCTGATCGCCTTCACCATTTTCTGGGGCTTCCTGGGCGTGCTGCGTCCTTTAAGCAACTTCCTGACCCGGCTTGAAAAAACGTTCACCCACGAACTGGTCGAATGGCTGATCAAGGCCATACGCGTCGCCGTTATCCTGATTGGGGCCGCAACCATCCTGCAAATATGGGGCATTCAGGTTGGCCCCATCATTGCCGGGGCCGGGTTGTTCGGCGTTGCCGTGGCGCTGGGCGCGCAGGACCTGTTCAAAAACCTGATCGCCGGTTTGTTGATCATCGGTGAAAAACGGTTCCGCAAGGGCGACTGGATCAGGGTCGAAGGTATTGTCGAGGGCAATGTGGAAAGCATCGGCTTTCGGTCCACCATCGTGCGACGGTTTGACAAGGCCCCGGTGATGGTCCCCAACACCAACCTGGCCGACACCGCGGTTACCAATTTTTCGGCCATGACGCACCGGCGAATTTATTGGAAAATTGGTGTCGAATACCGCACCACCATCGACCAGCTGCGCGATATTCGCGACCGCATCGAAGGGTATATTATTGAGTCTGAAGAATTTGCCTCGCCCGAAGAAGTGGCAACGTTTGTTCGTATCGACAGCTTCAACGCCTCGTCCATCGACATCATGCTGTACTGCTTCACCCGCACCACGAATTGGGGTGAATGGCTGGAAATCAAGGAACGACTGGCCTACCACATCAAGCAAGTGGTCGAGGACGCGGGCTCAGGCTTCGCCTTCCCATCGCAATCGCTGTATATCGAATCGATCCCGTCGGAACGCCCCGAAATTTTTGTCCCGCCCACAAAATCCGAATAAAAAATTTTGCCCCCCCATTTTTGCGGTGTGATGGAGAGAGATCATGGTCAAGGCCGTTAATATCGAACAGGAACTGGCAAAACTGACCGTCTTGCACGGGCGCACGCCAGAAACCCCGCCCGAGCTGGAAATTGACGCCTTCGCCACCCTGGCAACCTTTGGCAACGGCGGCGTCTATACCGGCAGCTTCGATGGTGACAGCCCGTGGGAGCGTCATACCGGGGGGGATGAACTGGTCCACATTCTTAAAGGCGAAACAGAACTGACCATACTGACGGACGATGGTCCCCAGGTTCTGAATCTGGAAGGCGGTATGCTGACCGTCGTGCCGCAAGGAAAGTGGCATCGCTTTCATGCGCCGGGCGGCGTTACCGTGGTCACCGTTACGCCGCAGCCGACGGATCATTCAACCGCCGACGATCCAACCGCCGAATAAATCTGAAGCAGCTATAGCAGGCGATTGCGCAAGGCGCGTGCGGGGGCTGTATTGTAGGCTCCCAGCGTCATCACCACGCCAACGGCCAGGGTGACAAAAATCGCCGCCACGGCCAGCGCGACACCGCCGCTCCACGATATGCTGACGCTGCCAAGGCCCGCCGTGCGGGCGACACCGTAGGCGACACTTAAACCCAATGGCACTGCAGCCAGTGCCACCAGTGTGCCCAGGCCTAAAAATTCTACCGTCAACTGCCCCAACAATTGTGCCCTTCGCGCCCCCAACACCTTGAACAGGACCGCTTCGTTGGTGCGCACACGAAGCCCTTGCAGCACGCCGCCCCCCAACACCACCAAAGCCGCCAGGCCGCACATCAACGCCGCCGTTTGCAAACCTGCGACAATGGCATCCAGTGCGCGCGACAGGGATTGCACAACATCGTTGACCCTGATCAGCGGCACATGGGGAAAACTGTTTTTGATGAAGCTTTCCAGTTTCACCGCCTCGCCGGGTTCGGCTTTTAAGGATGCCGCATAGGTATAGGGAATGCCCACAAACGTGCCCGGTGTGGCAATGATGGGAAAATCCAACGCCAACCGGGTCCAGTCGACGGGGCGCACATTCAACAGGGGGCCGGTGAGCACATGCCCGCTTAAATTCAGGGTGATCGCATCGCCGGTATCAAGTCCCAGTTTTCTGGCCACATCTGCCGCCACGGAAAAGCCGGGCTGTTCGGATTGGCCGGGCAGCCATACCGCACCGCCACCCGGCTGTTCGCTAAACGATACACCGCGATCACCGCGAATGACCCAGCTCATGGATCCCGGAATTTTCAGGTCGCGCACCGGCACGCCACCGATCGCCTGTACGCGCGCATGCACAAACGGCATGATCCGTTGGCGTTTAACCATGCCCGTGGTCGCCAGGTCAGCGCCAAGCTTGCGCGCCGTTTCGGCTTTAAGAGAAAACGCCACCAGGTCCGGTGCATCATCCGGCAGGGTTTCCTGCAAATGACGGCTGGCAGCACCACCCAAACCATCCAACGCCACCAGCAAAGTAAGCGTCAGGCCCAGCGCCATGACCACGGGACCGGTCGGCGTGCCCGCCCTGTACAAGTTGCCCAACGCCAAACGCACATTGGCCCCTTTGCCCTTGGCCAGAACCCGGGCCAGACGGGACAGGCCGCCCCCCAAGGCATAATAGAATACCGTCAGCACCAAGGCACCGACCAGGAACGCCACGGTCAACACCGGCAGGGGTGACACCCAGAAGACCAGCGCTACAATCGCCGCCAGCACACCACCTGCGCCAAGCCAGCCCTGTATGCCCTGCTTCCCCGAATTCCGGGTAATGCGGTCGCGCAGCAGCATCTGGGCGGTCATCCGGTGCACCGCCATCAGCGGCCACCAGGCAAACAGGGCTGCGACCAAAACACCAAACAGCCCAGCACTTAATAACGGCTTGATGGCCGGTGCGGCATCCAGCGCGAAGGGTAAATGGTCGCCAAATGCCGCGACAATCAGGCCCGGACCAATGGCCCCGAGCCCGGCACCCAGACAGGCCCCCAGCACAGCCGCCGCCAGGACTTCAAAGCCCATGGCCAGGGTGACGACACCGGGCGTCGCACCGATGGATTTAAGGATCGCAATGGTCTTGATCTTGCTCGCAACGTGGGCGCGCACGGCACCCGATATACCGGCCCCGCCCACCAGCATGACACCCAGGCCAATAAACAGCAGCATCGCATGGGCCATGGCCAGGGTCCGTTCCACCCCCGGCACGCCCTCGTGGGCATTGACCATGCGCCAACCCGAATTTGGCAAGGCCTGATCAATTCGCGCTAACGCATCTTTTGCCGCCGTCACCCCTTGCGCGGATGCGGGCAGTTTCAGGCGGGTATAAAAATAAGCCTCGGCGCCGGTGTCCGAAACGCCGGTGGCGGCAAGGCTTTCGCCCAACACCATCAGGCGCGGGCCCAGGGTAAAGGCCCGAAAGGCGCGGTCAGGTTCACTTACTAGTATTCCCCGCAAGCGATAGCGCGCATCACCTATTTGCACTGCATCACCGGGTTCAAGTCCCAAAGCATCAAACAATGCGGGGTCCGCAACAGCACCATAAACGCCGCCTTGTTGATCCAGCATCTGATGCAGGTTGGATGCGGGCAAGGTTTCCACCGCGCCATAAAGCGGATAGGCACCGTCGATGCCTTTCAGTTCCACCAGCAGGGGGGCACCCGCCACCTGGCCGTTTTTGATGGCCCGCACCATGGGGCGCAGTTCGGCGCTGACGCTGACATCGCCTTCGTGCCCGATGATGGCAAGTTCGGTTTCGCTGGGCGGCCGATGGAACAGGCGCAGGCTTAGATCGCCACCGACCGATACCAGCGCGCCCTTGCGGGCACCATCAATCAGGCTTTGTGAAGTTGCCCCGATCAGCGCCACCGCCGCCGCCCCGATAAAAACCCCCACCACCAACAACCACAAGGCACGCGCGTTACCGCGCATATCCCGCGCCGCGATACGTGCCGCCAGTGCGATATTTTCAATTGGCGTCATGGTTCCTTGGTGTCCCGGCTGAATTTATGCGGGCCAAAATGGCTTACGGGCAGGCAACTGTCCAGCCCAACAATCGACGCGGAGCTTTGTTTATGGCCCAGAATAATGCCATAACCGCGTTCAGGTTCCCATTGCCCCGACACCGAAGATAGAGAGCGCCATGCCCGACCCGCTTGTAATTCTCGACACCCTGCCCAGCCCCACCGACTTTTACGGGCTGTACTGGAACCAGAAACCTTTTGTCGTTAAGGGCGCCGTTGCAAAAAGCGCCATGGCCGACTTGATCAGCGCCGATGAACTGGCCGGACTGGCCATGGAAGACGCGCCACAATCCCGCATGGTCAAAACCGCTGGGCAGCATCAGGACTGGTCGTGTCACTTCGGCCCCTTTTCAGAGCAGGACTTCAAAGCCGCCGGCGATACAGATTGGGCCTTGCTGGTGCAAAACGTCGAACAGTTCCATCCCCCTACCGCGAAACTTCTGCGTCATTTCGGCTTCGCCCCCCGCTGGTTGATGGATGACATCATGGTCAGTTATTCCGCCACCGGCGGCTCTGTCGGGCCGCATCTGGACAGCTATCATGTCTTTCTGGTTCAGGGACAAGGTCGGCGCCGCTGGAAAGTTACCCGGCAGGCGGTCAGGGATGAAATTTACATAGACGGGCTTGATCTTAAAGTCCTGGCAGGCGGCATCACCGGCGACGAGATCGAGATGGCGTGCGGCGATGTCCTATATGTGCCGCCAAGGTTTGGCCATGAAGGAACCACCGTGGACGAGGCCTTGACCTTTTCCGTCGGTTTCCTGGGGCCAAAAATGTCCGATCTTTTTACCAGCTACGGTCAATACTTAAGCGAACACGAAGACCTGGATGACCGCTATGTGGGCGACGGCCTGAAAACGGACAGCGCCGGGTTTGAAATCGCCGGTGGTGCCGTGCAAAACCTGCAAGACGGCCTGTCCGGACACTTGAAAACAGATGAATTCACGCGCTGGTTGGTGGCATTTTTCACCGAAGCGAACCATCAGGATTTTGGCGATTACGACGAACGCGACGCCCCCCTGGACCTGGTCGCCTTCGCAGACCAATTGCGACAGGGTGCCAGCCTGGTCAAACCGGAATATATAAAATTCGCCCTGACGTCCTTACCATCGGGCGCGTTCTGTCTTGGTTTTGATAACCAGAGCGTTACCCTGGAAGAGCCGCTTTTGCCCCTTGTGCGGCAGCTTTTGAACGAACAGCCGCTTGATATCGATAGCCACCCTGAAATACTGGATCAACCTGCGTCCCTTGAATTTCTGCTTGGGCTTTATAATCATCAGGTATTGGAATTATGCCCCGTTTAGGGATGCCGGACCAACCGGGTCATGGCGAACAAACCGATGGCGGCAAACGGCAGGCTGGACAGGAAGATCACCCGGGCTGCGCGGGCGGCATCGATTGCCGACATATTATTTTCTAAACCTGCCACATTGGCGACAATGCCGATATAGGCGGCACCAAGCGCATATCCAAGCCCTTGAACCGTCGGGAACGCGGCTGAAATTCTGTGCGTTTCATGAGGCTGCGACAGCGCAGTCGTGCGCCTTAGAATGAAGGTCCACGCCATCCCGAAACCACCGCCTTGCAGTGCCGCAAAAACAGCAATCAACCAGATCGGTCCATTGGGAACGCTGTAAATAAACCCGACAAAACTGATCGCAACCGTCAGCATGCCACATGCGATAAAAGTACCATCGTGTTTTTCAGGAGAACCCGATACCAACACCGCCATCACGGTCCAACCGATAGACGAACACGCAATCATGTATCCCGCCGTTAAGGCAGAAGCGTTGTGAATGAATGTCACCAGCAGGGGGCCATAAGCGTGTATGGCGATCGTTCCCATGGACAGGACAAGGATCATCAATAGTGCTGAACCGGCGGGTTTGCGTACATCAAATGGCCCGACGGGCAGCAAGCGGTTGGCATCCTGCCCGGCATCAACTTTCAAAAAGAGCAGCAAACACGCCAGCCCTGCGACGATTTGTAGCGATGTGCGTAGTGGGGTGATATGTACCCCCCCATAAGCGATCAGGACAACGCCCGCAGACAAAAGAAAAAGCCGCAGCAGTGAAACGGTACCGGCCCTATCGTCAGCCCGTTTTTCAGAAATTTTCGCACCAAATACGATCCACCCCGCCAGCAAAACGGCCTGTACCGTAAAAAACCAGAACCCCACGCGCCAATTTGCGAATTCAACAAAAAAACCGCCGATCAGCGGGCCCAGAAATGCCGAAATACCCCACAGCGTTGACACCACAGCCAACGCCCGCGCGATCAGCCGCCGGGGGAAAATGATGCTAACGGCCACAAAAGACATGGCGACCAAGCCGCCACCGCCAAAACCTTGCAGTAATCGACCAATCAGCACCACCCACATGGTCGGTGCCATCGCACTGACAGCACACCCCAGGCCAAACAACAACACGGCCGCCACCATTGGCCGTCGCAGGCCATATCGCATGGTTAAAATGGCACCGGAAGCCCCGGCAACGATCGATCCTATTTGGTATAAAGAAACGGTCCAGTTGACCAACGCCACGCCGCCGATATCATCAATAATGGACGGCAACATGGTCGCCACAATCAGGCTGTCTGCCGCATGAAGCCAGACCCCCAGGCAAACAAGCGCAAGGGATGCGCCGTACTGCCGGTTCAGCAGTTCGCGCCAGGAAACAAATTCATCATGCGGATTGGCAGACATCTTGGATTGACCTATTATCAAAGCAATAGTTTTTATAAAGCATATACTTGATAAAAGGCAACCCCATGATCAATTCCACCGGCGAACGAATTCTTTATGCCCTGAAAAGCCGGGGGCCGCTGACGGTGACAACCATTGGCGATGTATTGGAAATTACGCCCCAAGGGGCCCAACAACAGCTGGCGAAACTGGTGGCGACGGACCTGATCACATCCGAAGACCGCAAAAAAGGTCGCGGTCGACCCAATCGTTTCTGGCACCTGACGGAAAAAGGCCATGCCCGGTTTCCCGACCGGCATTCTGACCTGACGGTCGAGATTCTTCAGGCCACAGAACAGGTTTTTGGTGCCGAAGGACTGGAGCAGCTTGTTCTGCACCGGGAGAAAACGACACTTCAAGCCTACACGGACCGGGTGTCGTCTTGTAAAACCCTGGAAAGCAAAATTAGCGCGCTGGCTGACATGCGGTCCCTTGAAGGATACATGGCAGAATGGGAAAAAACCGCTGACGGGGCCTATATGTTCTTTGAAAACCATTGCCCTATCTGCGCTGCGGCGACGGAATGCCAGGGCCTATGCCGGTCTGAAATGGCCATCTTTCAGGCAGTATTTGGGCAGGGAGTCGCCACCGAACGCCGCGAGCATATTTTGCAGGGCGCACGACGCTGCGCCTATCATATTACAATACCTAAAAAGTAATTTATGGTATCTATCTACAGCCAAGCAGGGGGGGGGAATAAAATATGTCAGGTGATGCGTCGCGACTGGTTGATCGGTTTTTGGAAGAATATGGCGAAAGCCATCAAAACCGGACCAACAAGATCATTCACTGGTTTTGCGTTCCTGTCATTTTCTGGACCGTTGTCGCCCTGTTATGGGCCGTGCCCAGCCCTGAATGGATGGGGGACCTGAACTGGGCCATGGTTGTTTTGGGTTTAACCGCAATCTACTATGCCTATCTGTCCTTTCCCCTGGCCATTGGCATGGTGGGCTTTTCCCTCGCCTGCATGGCCAGCGTCGCGCAGTATCTGAGCCTGACTGAATTTCCGCTTTGGCAATTCGCCTTGATCGTTTTCGTCGTTGCCTGGGTCGGCCAGTTCATCGGCCATGCGATTGAAGGAAAAAAGCCATCGTTCGTGAAGGATTTGCAATTTCTACTTATTGGCCCTGCATGGTTGATGCATTTCATCTACCGTAAAGTTGGAATCCGGTACTGACATGATCGCCGACGTGTTCTTTCATTCACCGCACGAGCTTAATCCATGAGAAACCGCATCGCGTCATTGGGGCTGGTGAAAACCGTCGCGCTGATCACCGTCATCGTCTGTACCCTGACCATCGTGATCTATGGGGTGATCGCCCTTGTGCTGAATTATTTTGTCGGCTACCAGCCAAGCCTGCTCGGTTTGATATTCCCGGTTCTCACCCCCCTGATCATCACCCCGATTGTTTCGGTATTTTTTGTCAAACTGATCCTGAAACTGCATCGGCTCGAAGAAGAAGTCCGTGAACTGGCTACCGACGATGCGCTGACGGGTCTTTTAAATCGCCGTACTTTCTTGACGGCGACAGAACTGATGATGAACGAAGCGCTCAGGCACAAAACACAATTTGCCGTCATCCTCATGGATCTGGATCATTTCAAGAAAATCAATGACACCCATGGCCACGTCGCGGGGGATGAAGTGTTGCGCATTATCGGTGCCATTTGCAAACAGCAGGCCCGGAAAAGTGACGTGGTCGGTCGTTACGGCGGCGAAGAATTCATATTTTTCCTGCCCATTTGCGACGAAAACAACGCCGTCGCACTGTGCGATCGATTACATCACGCGATCCGTACGACGCCCGCAACCTTTCAAGACACAGCCATAACACTGACCACCAGCATCGGCATTTATATCCATTCCCATGGCGACAAAACGGGCGATGAAAACCTGCAAGGCCTGGATTATTTTATCAATCTGGCCGATCTGGCGTTGTATGAAGCGAAGAACAAGGGCCGAGACCAGACCTGCATTTATCGCGACGACACCACCCAGACCGACCTTTTCTAAGGTGTTCACTGAACGTGTGTACGTCGCGACCAAACAGGCGCAAGGCCTTCAGTCGCCGACCCGGCCGTGATCGTCGCCCAAGGGTTCGGGATAGCCATTGATCAATTCTTCTTCGGCAACCTGTTGCAGGCGCAACAGTTCCGTGCGGATTGCATCATCCCCCAAATCGACGCCGCCATCACGGAACGCCTGGGAAACCTTGCGCACAACATCTTCGTAGCCACTTTCTTCCAGATCCGACAACACGACCTGTTTGACGAAAGCTTCGGCATCGGCACTGGTCAAACCCAGCTTTTCTGACGCCCACTGGCCCAGCTTCTTGTTGCGCCGGGCTTCGACCTTAAAGCGCATTTCGTCGTCCATCTTGAATTTGGCTTCCTGGCTTTTCGCCCGGTCTTTAAAAGAATCGCTCATAATTTTTCAGGTCCTTGAGTTCTAAAAACTATCTGAGGGGAGAATAGGCATCATGCCGCTGTTTCGCAACGCCCCTAATTCAATTATATAGGTCAATTATGTGCACACTTGTAGTCCTTCGCCGCCCGGGTCACGACTGGCCGCTTGTTATTGCAGCCAATCGTGACGAAAAACGCGACCGTGCCTGGCTGCCACCGGGTCGTCACTGGCCCGACCGCGACCATGTGATTGCGGGCCAGGACGAACTGGCCGGTGGCACCTGGCTTGGCATTAACGATGATGGATTGGTCGCCGGTGTCCTTAACCGCAGCGGCACCCTGGGGCCCGCCCCTGACGTGCGGTCCCGCGGCGAATTACCCCTGGAAGCCCTGGATCACGCCGAGGCCCATGTCGCCGCCGAAGCGCTTGGCGCACTGGACCCTGGTGCCTACCGGCCCTTTAACCTGTTCGTCGGCGATGCCAGGCAGGCCTTCTGGATTTGCTCGCTTGATAAAAACGGCAATCCCGGCATGCGGGTTGAAGAAATCCCCGAAGGCATTTCCATGCTGACAGATACCGACCGCAATGATCCCGCCGCCCCCCGGGTCAGGCTTTATCTGCCCCGGTTCGAGGCGGCACCGCCGCCCGATCCTGAAAAAGACGATTGGGACTGGTGGCAACCCCTGCTGGCCGATAAGGAATTTGAACACGGGGTTGGCCCCAAAGGGGCCATGAACATCGATATTTCATTGGGGGCGGATGGCGAATTCGGCACCGTATCCTCATCCTTGATCGCCGTGCCCGCGTTCTTGTCGCCAGAGAGAAAAACCCGTTGGCTGTTCGCCGCCGGAGCCCCCCATGCGGCCCCGTTTGAACGGGTGCAGGTCTAGATCAATTCTTTAAGGGCAGAGCCGATTTACACAGCTGTACGGGATCAGATCATGCCCCCGTAAAAGCGTGATCGGCTTTGGAAAAAGAATCACGCTGACGGCGTTGTTTTGTCCATGGACTCCTGCTATATCAGGCTTTCCTCACGGCGGAAGTCATCGACATGACGCGAACGCGAGTATGACATCCCCTTTTTTCACTGGAAAAACGCCTCATGGCACGACGCAGACAGTTATTCGAAGGCAAAGCGAAGGTTATCTTCGAAGGTCCTGAACCGGGCACTCTTGTGCAGCATTTCAAGGACGATGCCTCGGCTTTCAATTCCCGTAAAAAAGGCATCATCACCGGCAAGGGCGTCATCAACAACCGGATTTCCGAATTC
>Ga0316204_10002030_pt1 | contig 49021 bp, 72 predicted proteins | sample 6monrhotite_MG_2_FD_205661 | JGI IMG/M metagenome (GOLD analysis project Ga0316204, IMG submission 205661) | Microbial mat bacterial communities from mineral coupon in-situ incubated in ocean water Damariscotta River, Maine, United States -... | ecosystem: Environmental > Aquatic > Marine >... | reverse complement strand
GCGCAATGTCGTCCAGACGTAAATTTGTCTTCGCTAGGCGCGTGACGGCCGTTCCTCGGAAGTCGTGCCAGCGCTTACCATCAATGCCAGCGCGCTTCTTCGCCTTGGCAAATGACGTTCTGAGGCCGTCAGACGTCCAGGCGCGGCCTGTGGAGCTTAGGAGCACGACCGGCGAGGCTTTGGGTATCTCTGAGAGCAGTTCACGCAGAGTGGGTGTTATTGGGATAATGACCGGCTTCTTGCGCTTTGCTGTCACGTACTGAATCGACACGTCAGAAACGGCGGACCAAGGCAGGCGGATTAGATCGCCCTGACGCAGGCCGGTTTCGACGGCCAACCGGATCGCAAGCTGTAGGGCAGGATTCGACTTATCGAGAACAGCTCGCAATTCGTCATCTGTCCAAATCACATCCGATCGATCGACCTTGTAAATTCGCTCAAGCGGTTCTGTTGGGTTTGCTCGTGTGAAGCCGCGTCCACGCGCCCATGAAAAGAGCCGGCTCACCACTTCCATTCTCATTTGGCCCTGTCGCACGCTCGGATGAGCATCGCGCCAGTCGGCCATATCTTGTGCAATTCGTGGATCTTCAAAGATGCTTGTGCGCCAATCGCCAAACTCATCGCGGAAATCTGACAGATGGTGACGCCAATCTTTCTTCGTGCGCTCCGCCAATCCCTGCCATTCGCGGGACTTGAGATAAGCGAGAACAATTCCCGCCGCATAGGCGACAGAGGGCGCCGCATGGAGCGATTTAGCTTCCTGAGCTGCGGTAATCTTCGCAAGGGCTTCAGGCTCTATCAGCGCGCGTTCTAGGGCATTTCTGGCTTTTCGCTTGGTTGTGCCAACGCCTTTCGCAACCAAGGGTCCACCCTGGTAGGCATAGGCGTAATAGGCGATCTGCCCGTCAGCCAGTTTCTTAGTGGCCGTTCGCATACCTTTTACCTTTAGCTTCACGTCGCTTCCTCGCTTCCTCTAAAGGATCGATAGAAACGTTTATTTCTTGCGGTTCTGTCAATAGGCGAGCGGTCCCATCCGGTTCCTGAATGATTTCAGTAACACGCAGACCGCTTTGGATCGCGATTTTGACCAGACTGGCAAGATCAGCCATCGCTCTCACCTCGTAGCTGCGCATGCTTAGCCCGAACGGCTGCGCGCTGCTTATCCATCTTTTCTGAAAGCCATTCACAGGTCTCTGAAGCGTGCTCGGCCTTCAGTAAGTGGCGGACAACCTCTTTGACCAGCAATGTTCGTCCGAACCATTCCCCCTTTACGCGCGGTGTATCTAGCAGCAGATGAAGCACCCCTTCATCGCCGACAGTTCCGGGAGTGCTGCCGAGCAGCTCGCATGGAAACGGATTGCATGAACTGATTTGATTGAACCGCCTTTTGACGGTTTTTGACCAGCCGATCTTAACGTAATCCTCGCAACGGATGACGTATACCTCGCCCTCGTCTTTGCTTGCGTGTAGAATTTGCCCAGCCATATCTAATCGCCCCCCGCGCTAGTTGGGTGGGAGACGGACAAAACGTCAGCGGCGTATTCGATACTCTCACCATCATCGTTGCCCGCCTGGTAATTGAGCGTCATGACAACCGTAACGGTTTGAGGGCCGTGTTTCTTGAGGTATCGCCCAAGCGCAACCTTCCCGCGCTTAACGTCCAGGATCGCGAAATCTGATTTGATTTTTGGAAACTTCGACATCTATCTCTCTCCCGTATCGTTGGGGGCGGGGCTCGCGTTGAACCGCATCACGTCGCCATCGCCCGGCTGGTTCAGTGGAGTGACGTCATTGAAAACGAGCTGATGACCGTCTGAGTGTGCGATTTTGTGCCGCTCTTGAGCTTTGCGGTAGACGTATTTCGCGAGTCCTTCATAGTCATCCTTGAAGATGTCAGACGCCGTGTCGATGTCATCGAGAAGAGTCCACAAGAACAGGCGTTGAGCTTCTGTCTCACCCATCACTCACCTCGCTGTTTTGGGGGTTGGGGCCATGCTGACGGGCTCGCCTGAAAACACGTCCACAACAAATGGTGACCGCCCTTGCATCGTCAGGCTGTCAAAATCCTGTTTAGCCGCGTCGAATGAGCGCCGACGCAGAAAGCATGGCCGCCCATGTTCGCTCCATTGAACATGAAGCCGCCACCCTCGCTTTCGGGCAAAGCGCGCATTCGGTAGAATAATTTGGACTGTATCGGTCATTTGGGCGGCTCCGGAAAAAGCATAAATTCGGTTGCATCTGTTACCTCGACACTGACCCAATGGTCATGAGTACCGCACCACCTGACCGTGCACAGCGGATCGCCGGGTTCGTCGCTCATCAGCGTGGCCTGTGCGGTCGCTTCAGGATTCCAGTCGGCATGATAAAGGGACGGCGCTTTGATCAGGATCAACCGTCCATCAGCCACATCGTAGGTCAGCTCCTCTATCGGACGCCATCCACTCTGCGGGGTGGCGGATAGTACAGCCTCACCAGTGTCAGGTTCGGGCGTTTCGTTTCTCAAGCGTCGGACGGCATCCATGATGTCAACAACAAGCGGATTGGCCCACCCTTGGATGCGCTCCGCTGAGAGCTGAGCTGCCACGCGCTCTAATCTGTCTGCCGTCCGCACATCTTCGCCCCCGATGGGCTGGGCGGCGATAGGCTCAATCTCAATTTTCTTTTCAGGCCCGCAATGGTTGGTCCGCTTTTTGGCGTCTTCCAAGGTGTATCGGCCTGCATCCCGAATGCGAGTTGAGTAACCGGCACCGTCAGGACGCCAATAAGCGTTGTGCTCCCCTGACCAGATCAGGTATTCAACCTTGTCGCTCTCCTGCGCTAGCGCTCCCCCTGTCGAGGCGTCTGCGAGGGCTTGGCGGATTGGTTCAGCGAAGTGGCGCACAACGTCGAACAAGCCCGGCTCGGCTGATCCGATTTCTTCGCGCAATCGCTCATCCATGATGTCTTCGACAAACACGGTTCTGCCCGCGCCCCGTCTGTCATCAAGTTCAGTATCGCACTTACTTTCGAAACCAAGCAACGGCTCCAAAGCCTCTATCAACGCGGTATGGTTATTGGCGGTCATTAATCAAAGTCCTTCAAAAGATCGGCGTACAGCTCGCGCGTCTCTTCCAGCCCCGCAATACGGTCCAATAGACCGAGTACGGTTTGGGGGTTGGCTAACTCAAGCCATTTCGCCAAATGCTCTTGACGATAATGATCGTCGTCTTCGCTCATTTCCTCAATCGGCATGGTCTCAAGAATGGCCTCGCCAACATGCGGGTCAGGACTGTCACGGAGAATTGTAAACGTCTCCGTGAAGCCCGCCCATGGTGGACCTAGGACATACCAATCGTGACCGCTCAGCGCCTCTGCCGCAGCGCGTAGCTCTTTATCTGGGTTGGTGGTCATTGCTCAATCCTCCCAATAGCTCATGTCTGAAAGCGCCGCATCGCGTGGCGTGTACTGATCCTTGAAGTAGCTGAACCAGCACCCTATCCCGGTGGATTCCTCCAGCGGCCCGCCGTAACCCGCCTCCAAGCGGGGCTCTTTCTTTAGCTCCGCGAACCATTCCATAAACTCGGTGTTTTCCAGAAACTTACGGTCGGCTTCGTAGTGCCAATGGATCGGTTCAAATTCGTGCGGCTCACCCATTGTCTTCGTCTCCTTTGAGAGTGCGCTTGGCGTGAGCCTGAAAAGCATTATCGATTGCGAGCTGCAGGTGAGCCGGTTCAGCGAAGCCCATGGCCTGCTTGCGCCCGTACTTGACGATTGCTTCCTGTAGATGGTCGCGCTCCATCCGCAGACGCGTTAACTCGACATCCTTGCGCTCTATTTCTTCCCTGAGTGCTGCGTTCTCGATGGCGAGTTTGGCGATCCGGCTTCCTGCCGTGGTGCAGACGGCCTCATGATTAAGCTGGCTGCGCATCAGCATCCGAACTTCACTGGCAACATACCCATCCGACATGTGCGGCTGACCGTTGTAATCGTGGCGGTGCTTCAGCCACGTAAACTCATTGCTCAAATGGTGCTCGCAGGCCTCGGCCTTTGCCGTTACGCGCGCTTCCAGTATTTCAGATACAGTCCGTGCTTGGGTCATGATGGGGCTCCCCAATTGTCGCAATCTTCCTCGTTCTCATGCGGATCATATGCGCCGCCACCGCCCGGAATTGCGGTCACAGGGCAATTGCAGCCATAGTCTTCAGGCTCGTCAAACCGCCCCTCTTCGCAGCCGTGCCAGAAATGATCATAGATGCGCGCGACCGGCTCGCTGTGTGGCGGGATGTCAGTCGCCTCCTCAAACGTATCGTGATCGAAAACGTTGTATTCACCGTCACGGCCTCGATACACATTCCACCAGCGCTTAGGCGCCTCCAGGGTGCGGGGCCTCCAGTGGGTGAGCGCAAACCAGTGAGCATCATCCTGAGGCTTGCCGTTAAGGTGAAATACGGCCACTGCATCATTGGCGTTCATGCCGAAAACTGAGTAAGAGCTGTTTGCGTAAATGAAGAACCAGCTTCTGTTTCGTTCATCAACAGCAACCCGCCCCACGTCTTCTGGTGTGATTTTGAAATCTGTCATCTCTCTATCCTTCCAGCCTTAGGCTTTGATCCGTTCGGGTTTCTTCTTGCGTTCGGGCAACTTTGCGCTGCTCTCCGGCCTTGTCCTGAAATTCGCGGCTGAACTCGAAATCGAGATCCATGCCAGCGGCCTGCACGTCCATAATGTACGCTTCTTCATGGCAGTTCGAGCAAAGGCCCGAGTAGATCTTGCAGCCGCAATCAATACAGTGTGTCATTGTCCCATCCGTCGCTTGGGCCAGCGGTGTTTGTGGCCGGGGATTTTTTGAAAGCCTCTGGACTGGATCTGAGGGCCGTTTTTCTTCCGGCGTTTGTATTGCCCAGAGCGGCCTCCAGCGCGGTCAGCCTTGGCCATGACCTTTACATCGATCGCTGTTTTCTGCTTATGATGTGTCCCGCAGAGTAATTGAGCATTGCAGAGGGAGGACTTGCCGCCCAAACCCTGCGGGACAATGTGATCAACCTCATGCGCAGAGGCGTCACAACCTGGATATTGACACACGTAATTAGCCCGCTCTCTTGCGAGCTTTTTAGTGTGCGCTGAAAAGTCTACGCGCTTGCCGAGATGTTCAGGGCGTCGAGTCATTATGCGGCCTTCGTAAACATGCGGGCGTTTGACTGCTCAGTTCGCCAAGCGTCGATAATCGCACTCGCCGCTGACCGACTGTCACGAGCGCGATAATCCATTTCAGACAGCACCTTTTTCTGCTCAAGGTGGGCCTCAAAGGACGGGTGCGCTCTGGCGTAGCTCTCTTTAGCCGCCTGAGATTTGCACTCGTCTGGTGCGTCATTCATGAGTTTTGCCAGAACCACTTTATCGAGGTCAGACATATGCTCGTGAGCTGCACGGGCTTTAGCCGCTTTGCTTTCAGGGTCAGCCAGGATCTGCATCGCCCAATCGAATTGTTTCTCAGTGATGGGCATCAGGCTGCAATCCCGTGGTCATTCCACTTCGCGATCATGTCGGCGCCCATTTCAGAAAGCTGCTCTTCCCAATCTTGCGGCAAGCTGCGAATGTCTTGCAGGTTGGATTTCCACCAATTGCGAATTGCGTCTTCGTTTGCTTGTGAACGAATGCCTGATTGCAGTGCCTCGAATAGACCGCGGCTGTTTGCCTTGCTTTCGCGAGGCGTCTTCACGTTGGCGCGAGAACTATCATACAGAGCCAGACCGAACGGATTACCGAACATCATCAGCGCTCGCTTCATAGCGTCGCTCTCGGCCTCCTTGGTGGCGCTTTCGTGGGCTTGCCCCATATCAGCATCAATGCCGTGCCCTGCGCCTGTACCCTCGCGTGTGACGATCTGATCGCCAGCGCGAACTGTAATCCTGACGCGCGCCACATAGCTCACCTTGAAGCCGGGTTTCTCGTAAGGCTTGCCCTTGCCGATGATGGTCTCGCATTCTTGAACCATGCGCATTTCAACGGTTTCGCGATCCCATTCACCAAACCCGAAAATCCGGTTAGCTTCTGCGATGGCGTGCCATGCCTGGATGTATGCGACCTGTGTTCCGCCCTGTTTGCGATTAGCAACAACTGACGGGTCAAGCGTGTTTTCGAGGTGGTCTAGCTGGTCCTCTCCAAAGCTATGCGGCATGAGAAACCTCCTTGATTTTGATCTTGCATTCGATAGAATCCAGAAAGGCTCTCGCGCTTTCGATTTTGCTCGCAATGGCCTGCTGATTACGGACCCAGCATTCAGGATCTACGGTTGGCGCATAGCGCGCATAAGTTGCAGCAAAGTCCAATTCCCGAACCGCCAAATCAACTTGAAACATGACATCAAGTGCGGTTCTCATGATTGGCTCCTTTCTTCATTTCATTGACCCGGCCTTCAGCTCGAAAAGTCTCGATTTCAACGCCGTCTATTGTCTTGTTCAGCTCTTTACGTTCGATCAGTAAGCGCGTTAGTTTTGCGCGTAGAACGTGAGCGGTCTTTTCAGCTTCTGAGAGAGTCAATTTGACTGCCTCCGAATCCACTCTTCCCGCTTCTTCAGAAGGGGCTTAAGGCGTGGCATTTTGTTGAGGGGAGCACGGGCAGCAATCTGGGCTGCTCGGCTGTGTGCGATAGCTTCTTCTTTCAGAAGGCCGCGGCGCATGATGTGTTGAACGAGATTCATCTCGGCGCTCCGTATCGGTTGTCTTGATCAGCTTCTTGAGCCTCCAGCTTGAGACTGGTCAGCTCGTCTATTGAGTGTTCGACTTTCTCCAGCCGCTTCATTCGTTCATCGACTTCAGCAGCGAGAAAACGTTTCTTCGCTTCAAGCTTGCGGATAGACTCGTCTATGATCCGCTCTTGTTCTGCTGGTGTTGGGTCATCTAGAGGGATGATTGGTGAGCGCAGCCACGCAGGGGTAGTTTCATCGTGCAGGGTGATTGGAGACTGGGTCATGCCGCGGCCTCCTCTTTTGCGTGAGCCATAAAGCCTCCCTTCAAAAGATACTTTTCGATGTCGCGGCGCAGCTTTTCCCGGCCCTTCGCAATCGTGCTTGGCGGCAAGATGCTGTGAAGAGAAACCATCAAAAGCGCGTCGGCGATCTTCTGCCATTTGCTCAGTTCTTTTTCAGGCAATGCTTGGATGCCAAAGCGGTCCATTTGCTCTTGGATGGAGTCTGCGCCCCAGCCGTATTCGATGCCAAATCTGAAGCTCATCACCAGCCCCCAATTGTTTGGGTTTTCGCGACACCTTCGCAGACAATATCGTCAATCTCTTCGAGCTGCTGAAGCAAGTCAGCAATAGCTGCCTCCTCTGTTGAGCCGTAGCCCACTGGGCTGTCGCAATCGAGCGTGTCGTAATCGACCGCCTCCCAGTCGAAGCCTCTGTGCCGGACTGGCTTGGGGTTGTGAGCGGTATGAATATCCATCACGCAGCATCCCGCGCTAGATCAATGCGCCAGTCGTCAGCTTGGCTCTCTATGATCTCGATGATTTGCTCTTCTGCATCGTCTGCGAGAGCGTCAACATCGTAATGGGCGAGAACTTGAAGCGCACCGAACCCAGCTTGGTTAAGGCAAACAGCCTTGTAAGCTGCGGTCAGCTCGTGTGCGTCGATATTGGATTGAGTTGGCATGTGGCCCTCCGTCTATGGAGAGAGTTGTAACACACCATGTTATAGCGTCAAGAACTTTTTGTAACTTTCGGTGTTACGAGTTTGCGACCTTCATAAGCTGCATGGCTTTTTGCCGATCCTCGGGGCTCATATCCCGCATGTAGGACACCATATCCACAACATCGCTATCTATAAGAGGGTTCACACTGATGAGTGACCAGATGGTTGTGCCGAGCGCAAGCGCGAGCGCCTCCAGGATTGGCTGGCTGTAGGGCTGCAACCCTCTTTCTATACGGGATAGAGACATGGCAGAGATCAAATCTTCGCCGGGCTCACTCTCCATACGCTCTGCGAGCTTTCGAAGAGACAAGCCGCGCTGGGTTCGCCACTCTTTGATGTAGTGGCCGGGATGCTGATTCTCTGTCATTTCCCTTTGTAACACACCCCGCAACAATCAATATAAACACGGGGCGTTACAAAAATTGGTTGACACTGTAACGTCGGGCGTTATAACTCGATGCATGAAACATCCACTACGCGTCTACCTTGAAAAAAAGGGTTTGTCACAGGCAGCATTCGCGCTTCAGGCAAACACGTCCCGTCAAACTGTCTGGCGCATACTGGCAGGGAAGGGCGATTACTCGCTTGAGACGCTCCGTCAGGTTTCCGCAGCTACGGGAAATTCGGTTAGCATCCCTGAGCTTCTGATCGCTGAGCAGGCGCGCGGCGAGGCCGCTTAACCATGCTTCCCAAGCTTCATCTGAATGATCTTCGCCTGCGGGTGTTCTGTATCAGCATAGAAAGCTGCAACAGCTCTCTGCACGCTGATGGCGTCTTTCAGAAAAACTCGGGGCGGGGTGGCATATACACCCATCAAAGTGCGCTCTCCGGTCTCCGGGGCAATCCCGTAAATCTTACGTTCGAAGTGCTGCGATTCTTTGTTCCAGCCAAACTCAGATATTTCTGTAACCAGTCTTGGAAGCATCTTTTCGTCCCCGCCTATCCTAACGTTAACCATACTCAAAATCTCAATGTTGACAACGGTGCTGGCAAATTTTCTCGCGCTCAAAACGGTATATCATTTGCTTTGGCTGGAGGCGGATAGAGATGTCGGGGGCACAGCCTAAATCCTGCGAGCATTGCGGAATTGCGACCAATCCTAATCGCCGCTACGTCCCGCCATCTGAATGCCGCCAGCGTGAAGTTCATGGCGAGCTGCACTGGCTTTGCTCAGACTGTGAGCGCGAGGGTGCGCCGCTTCTGAAGACTGAGCCTGTCGCGCCATCTGGTCCTGCACCATTCCAGCCCGGAAGCTCTACCAGTAGAGCAGGGGCATCTGCTGTTGCCGACAAGACCGGACCGCAAAAGCTGCAAGTGCTTGGCGCCGTCGCCTGGATGGGCACACAGGGCGCAACACGCAATCAGGTTCTGAAGATTGCAGGCATTACCGAGAAAGCCGCCTGCGGACGCCTGAAAGACCTTGTCGATGAAGGCAAGCTCTACGTCCAAGGCGAGCGCTTAGAGGACACTGGCTGTCGTCAGCAAATTTACCACGTCAGCGTGACTGCGGTTCGCGAGGTGGCGGCATGACCCACAAGTGGAAACATGATGAGCTTGCATCGGATTTGGCTCAGCATCTCGTGTCAGACAATCGAATGGTTTGGACGGACATGCAGATGGGCCCAAGCGGTTCACCGCGTCCAGATGTCTACACTCTGGAAAAGTCCTACAGTCGGCCACGGCCCGTTAGCTACGAGATCAAGGTGAGCCGTAGTGACTTCCTGTCGGATGTGAATGCAGCCAAGTGGCAAAAGTATTTGGATTTCTCGGGCGGCGTGATCTTCGCTGTCCCCAAGGGTCTGATCACCAAAGCGGAAGTGCCATTCGAGTGCGGCCTGATCGTTCGGGGCGAGAACGGTTGGAAGACTATGAAACGGGAAAAGCCTGGAACAGGGCGTCCCGATTTCCAGTCGATGATGAAACTGGTGATCGACGGTATTGACCGAACAATAGCCAAAAACCCTCCAATGCCTCGAAGAATCGATCAGTGGTCAGTGGTAAGGTCGGTGAGCCGTGATTTGGGGGAAGAGGTTGCGAGTGTTGTCCGCGATCAGCTCGGCGCGAAAACTCGGCTCGATCTTGCTCAACAGCATGCCGATGAAAGCCGTAGGGAGGCCACTGAAACACTTCGAAACGCCCGTTCCGAGGCGCGAGAAATGGCGGAAAAATATAAAGAGACGGCCAAACGAGAACTTGAGGTCACGCGCGTCGAGGCCGCTCGTGCGCTCGGGTTACCCGAGGATGCGGAGTGGCGAGACCTACGTTTCCGGCGTCGTGAACTGATTGGTTCGCTGTCGAAAGATGGCGTGTTTCGCGGCATGCAGCAAGAAATTCGAGACCTGCGCCACGTTCTCCGGACCGCCGCCCAAAAGGGTGATGCCGTTCAACCATACGAGCGTGACGATCCTCCGACAGACTTGTTCGAAGAGGACGCCGCCTGATGCTCCGATCCGACCACCACAAACTAAGACGCAAACTCATCCGAGTTGACGGCATGAAGCCAGCGGAAGCCTTCGACTTCGTTGTCCAGAAAGCCCGCGATGAGCAGCAAGACAAAAAGCGGGGGAAGAAATGACCACCAGACAAGAAGACGAACTAGACCTGAAAGCCATGTCCATTGCAGAGATGGTAAAGCACTCAGACAATCTGCGAATCCCTCGCAATCCTGAAAAGGCCGGGCAAGCCCTTATCCGTACCGTCAACGACTTAGCGAGAATTGTTCGCAAGGACGGTGCGGCGTGAGTGAGGCTAGATTTTCGGTTGTTCCTTCCGATGCTGTTACGGATCTGGACCTAACTGCAACGCAACTTCGTGTGTTGCTTGTCATCGGCACGTATCTGTCAAAAGACGATAAGGCATTTCCCAAGCAAAAGACGATTGCGGATCGCTTGGGCATTGCACGCGAGACAGTAAACCGCGCCGTTAAGGTCCTGTCTGAAAAGGGATATATTCAGATTCATCATCAGAAGAGAGATGATGGTGGGCAAAGGGCAAATCAATACACCGTTAAGCTGGACCCCAGTGATCGTGGCGTCACACCCCCTGTGACCTCTAAAGATCACACCCCCTGTGATCATACGGGATCACACCTAAGAACGCCCCAACAGAACGCTACTGAGAAGAAGGTTGCGCGCGCTTCAAAAATTGATGCAACCTGGAGACCAGACCAGAAACTCAAAGAATACGCTCTCGGCCAAGGCATCCACGAAAGCCGCCTTGAGGACTGCATAGAAGATTTCGTTGATTACTGGTCGTCAGACGACGCCAGCCCGAAAAAAGACTGGCCAGCCACATGGCGTGGCCACTGCCGCCGCAAATTCCAACAATTCAGCCGACCAAAGGTCACGGAGATTCAGCATGGGTCACGCCCTCAGTATCGTTCGCAGCAAGGTTCAGCCTCCGGCAATTACCAACCGCAAGCCAGCCGAGAACCTCGAAAGGAGTCTCTCGCAGCTACAGGATTGCGGCGTATCCGTGAGCGTCAAAACGGTCTCTTCGAAGTGGGTTGATGGTGAGTTTGTCCCAGAGCGTGCAGCCTTCGTTGAAATCCACGGCGCGGCAGACATGCAGCGTGCGGAGTCGATCATTGCGGCTATGCAGGCACCAGCCAGCCCAGACGACATCGAAATGTGGCTGACCGTAGCAAGCACAGTTATGGCCCGATCTGCTCGTGATGGTGATGAGAACACGATTGCGCTTGCTGCCTACACGCATGTTTTGCAGGATTATCCTGGCGACGTTGTGCGGGAGTTGCTCGATCCACGGGAAGGCATCCCGCGCCGGATGACGTTTTTCCCTTCCCTGAAAGAGCTTTGCGATCTGGCTGACCAGATGTGCGGCGATAGGGGTATCATCCTGAAGGAATTAGAAGATCCGCGCTTTCCCCGTGAATGGTGGGAAGAGCATGTCGAGGACTATCTCAAAACGACTGATTGGAAGATCAGCTATGTCCCCGGTCCAGAAATGCAGAATTGCCCAATGCCGGGTGATCTTCTCAAGAAATGCCGCGCCGCGTTGAACAAGCGCCAAGATGACCAGGAAAAGTATCGCCAGGAACTGGCGGAAACCGCATCTCAGGTCACGCCCATTGGGGGCGGAGAGGACCACGGCAAATCATTTTTCGAAGAGCCAAAAGTAAATCGCGATGAACTGAACGCCAAGCGCGAGGCTCAAAAAAAGGCGTTGCTTCAAAACGAAAAGGAACCGGGGGCATGAGCTTTTACCAAAACACACTTGAACAGGCCGCAAAATGGGCGAGCATTGAGTTTGGGCGCTTGATCACGATTGAGGCGCTTCGAGCCAAGACTAAAGCTCGCTCGCATACCGCGCCCCGCTTTTTCGTGATGGCCTATCTGGACGCAACTGGAAAGTATTCCCAGCCCCAGATCGCCAAGATGCTGCACCTCGGAGACCACACCACGGTTTTGAACGGATTGCGCCGGGCACATGGCTACGATGGCAAAGGCTACCGGGTCAGCAAGGGCAAGCGATACAAGATTGAGCCTCTGTGGACATCAGAACAATTCGTGAAAATGGCTGAGTCTGACACGCCAGAGGCGGACTTCAATTTCGTTTCCGGGCTCGGGTGGAAAGTCGCATGAGCAAGCTTGCAGTCTTTCTGTTCGACTACACCGGCAAGGCAGCCGAGCCGTTCCTTGAGGCTGGTTGGGATGTCCTTTGCTTCGATATTCAGCATGGCATCCGCAAGCCAGAACTGGCTCATGGTGTTTACTGTGACCTGTCTACGCTCGGTCCCGTGCTGATCAAATTAGCTGAGCGCGGATACACGCCGGCCGATATTGATTTCCTCGGATGCTTTCCGCCATGCACCGATGTTGCAGTGTGTGGTGCGCGAGACTTTGCGACCAAGGGACTGCGAGCGCTTCAGCAGTCAGTCGGTTTTTTCGCGACATCACAAGAGTTGGCGGAGTTGACTGATTGTCCTGGCTTCATCGAGAACCCGATCACCGCAATGTCGTCTCACTGGCGCAAGCCTGATCATTACTTCCACCCGGGCGATTACACCGGTTTCTGTCTCGAAGATAACTACACCAAGAAAACCAGCGTCTGGTGTTTTGGTGGGTTTGTGATGCCACAACCCAATCGCGCTGAAGGCCTGCCTGATCCGGATGATCGCATTCACAAAGCGAGCCCTGGGAAAGGCCGTGGCGATGTTCGTTCGGAGACGCCTCGCGGATTTATTCGAGCAGCCTTTCAAGCAAACTTTGAATGGAGGCAAGCAGCATGACCCTCCACATACAAAAGACCCGCATGTCAGCAATAGGGATAACCCTAGGCTCATACGGCGTAACGCTGGTCTATCTTGCCGCAACTTTCCTTGCTGGCGCTGCGCTCTTTTTCACAGCGGCTAACGTCATGGGGGTGGTGTGATGGATTGGTACTGGATTTTGTATTGGGTCGGGTATCCCGTTAGCTTCCTGAGTTGGACCTATGCAATGGCCGAACAGGCGGCTGACGCAAAAAGAGAACTTGAGTGGCGGCGAGAGAGGGAGATGTATTCCTCTGAGTTTGATTATTACAGCTCGCTTTGGGCGCTTGCTCTTGCACCAATCTTTGCCTCGTTCCTTTGGCCGGCTGTTTTAGCGTTCGCATTAGTCGTGGCCTTTATTGCGTCGATTGGCTGGCTTCTCGATTCTGCTGTTTCTGCCTTCATGAAGGACTCCCCCAATGAATAACCCACAAGGCACAGATATAGAGCGCACCCCGCCTGATGATCCGGTTTTTACCATCACAAGCGCGGTGGATAAGCCTGACAGCGGAATGTGGCATTGCGGCCCGAACAATAGCTGGGTGCAAGTCACCCACAATCCAACAGGCATTTCAGCAACAGCATATCACAGAAGCCAACATAAAGCACGGCAAACCGCCATGGCTGCAGTTGAATTGATGATCCAAGACTCACCGCGAGCCGAGGCGCACTTTCCGTCCAAATCTCCCGCCATTCTCAAGGAGGCAGGCGAATGAAACACCAAACCGTGCTCAATCCACAAAGAGCCTATGTCACCCGTCGCAACGATGCTGACAATTCTCTTTGGGTCCAGGAAGAAGCCGAACGCCTTGCTCTGATTGATGGCGATGCTGATGAAGCCAAGCGCAGACGCGATGCGGCTATGGATCTGAAGAAGAAGCAGCGCCGCTCTGAGGTCAAGCCAATCGCCTTCGGTGTTATCCGAGAGTTAGGGAGCCGCGACGCTATCGGAAACATGTTGAAGGCTCGCCAGTTGGAAGAGCGCCACGGACGCACAGCACTTTGCCTGCGTGATTACATGGTGGCTCGTGAGGTGCATTTAGCTGCGAGCGGTAATCTGGTATTCGTTCAAGGCGGGCAAGCATCTGGCATGGAAACCAAGATACACGCCCTACAGCAGGCCGAGAGAGCGCTTGAGGCGGCTGAGCGGACATTGCCGGGGGTTGAGTTCGTAAAGCCTGTCACGGGGCTTGTGTGTGGCCATGTCAGCATGAGGCAGGCATCAGGTCAGCTCCGAGGACGCACGAAGGACATAGAGAGCAGGCTGCGCGGGGTTTTGCGCAATTATTTGGAAGCCGCAGAGCCATTCTTTGGCAGGATCACTTGACGGGAACGCGAATGCTGGTAGATTCGCCACAATCGAGTTCCTGCGTCAGCGCAGTCGAGCCCGATCCGGGGCACTTCCCAAAATTAGAATTTCATTTCCCGGCAGGCAATCCTTGTTCAATCATTGCTTACACAAAGATAAACTCTGTCTGTCGGCTTTTTACAAACACCCAGCAAGGAGAATGCGGGATGAGTGACGTTGAAGTCTCAGACTTGCAAATTTACCATGAAGAAAAGTTCGTGGTCGATTATCGCGGAACTGCGCACACGTTCGATTCAAAGGATGAGGCAGCAGCGTTCATTTATGGCGTCGAGTGTTCTCGCAACCTTCCCGACATCGAAGGCACTCCTGCAAGTATGCCGACAGGGGAAGACTATGCCCAGACGAAAACCGAAGCGATCACAGCGGACCAAGAGCAAAGCGCTAAGGACCAAGCTGCTGACCCACAAGCAAATTCGAAGACGATCCTCGGCACGGCGGCTGTCGGCCTTGATGGATTCTCTGGCTACTAAAACAGACTAACCCCTTCCGGCAGGGCCACTCCCCATCATGCCTCCAGCAGGTGATTTGAAATCCCGCCTGTTACGGCCCTGCCGGGCCCTTATTTCAAAAACTAGGAGTAGTGCCAATGGCCTTTCTTACGAACGAGCAGAAACAGAGCTTTGGCGGCTTGATCAACGCGGCGGGTTATGTCCTGTCGGTTTGTGTGATGATCACTTTGGCAAATCGATTCCTGATCGATGAAACGCCCGGCTATATTGCTTGGTTGATGCCTCTGGCAAACCTGATCATCATTTTGGGCGCGGCTGCTGTCGGCATTGTCGCTTACGCCAACAACAAGCTGATCAAGTAACCCGTGTCACTCACTGGCCCTCTCACCAGCTCCCTAACTTCCAGCCTGACCAGCCCATTGACGGGCGAGGCGGGTACGGGTGGTGGGGGCTTCTCTCTGGCGGATGTCGCAATTGTCTGGTTCAACCCGTATGACAATTCGACTGTTACGGGTTCACCGATCACGTCAGTCACAGATGGTGGCTCAGACGGCGGCTCATGGGCTCCCTGGGCTGGTGCAGACCCTCAGACAGGGCCAAATCAGGTCACACAGGGAGCGGCATACGCTGCTTACTTCGACGGTACGGCAGACCACACCATCGAGCGCGCATTGCCGACCACAACGCTTGTCGATGTTTTCATGATTATTCAGAAGCTTGCGGGCGGAGTCGCGGCTGTTGATCTTTTGAACGATGACGGCGGATCTAGACACATCCGCTGGAACTCTGGCGCCACCAGCGCTATCGGATCAAACGCAGGCACCCCAACGGTTTATGTGGACGATTCAACAGTCGCTAATCAGCAAGCTTTTTACAATGCCTTGAACGATGCGGCTTATCACCGAGTGAGGATCGCGAATCTCGATCTCTCTACATGGTCAAAGCTCAGGCTGAACGCAGACAATCTTTGGATGGAGGGGCGGGTAGCAACCTTGCTCGCGGTTTCACCGTCTGATGCGTCAGACAATCTGGATGATATTAACACGACCCTCACCAGCATGATTGCCGCGCTTGAGGCCTAATGGAAACCCTACGAGATGAGTACCGGGCAGGATAGGGCGATGAGCGAAGACAGAAAGACTGAGATAGCCCTCTACGGCGTCGGCGTATTCCTGACGCTCTGGGCTTTTGGTTGTATTATTAAATATGGATTTGGAGGCGGCTAATGACGCAAATCACAGCAACATCTGATCTTGTCGGCGCCCGTGCCGGTGGCTCATACGTTGGTAAGTTTATCTCAGGCACACCCACGTTCACACTGCAAGTGGATCTCGGTATCGGCTGGGAAAACCTACTCGATAGCAGCGGTAATGCAATTCAGGTCACATCATCAGTCACTCTCGTAATGGGTAAGATAAACACTGACGCAAAATACCGATGGGAACTTACTTCCGGTAGCGGCACGATCGATCAGAACATCAACAGTGATGGAAAGGTTTAGATTTGGCCAAGGCCTCTAAGCTCACACCAAAACAAGAAGCGTTCGCACTGAAGTATGTTGAGTGCGGCAATGCCAGTGAAGCGTATCGCCATGCGTATGATGCTGAGAACAGCAAGCCGGAGGCGGTTTGGGTGAACGCAAGCAAGGTTCTTTCAGGCGCTAAGGTCTCGCTAAGGGTGATGGAGCTACAGGAACAGCATGTTGAGCGGCATGAGATCACGGTCGATCGCATTGTGAAGGAACTGGGAAGGCTTGCCTTTTCCGACTTGCGCAATTGCCTGACTGATGACGGTCAACTTAAAAACCCGAATGATTGGGATGATGATACGGCTGCGGCTATTGGCTCGCTAGAGGTTGTAAGTAAGCCTGGTGCGGTTGATGAAGACGGAAACAGAACCGTAGAGCACGTTCACAAGATCAAGACGTGGGACAAGAACAGCGCTCTAGAGAAATTGGGCAAGCATTTTGGCATTTTCCTCCCAGACGCCGCCACACCGGACATCCACATCCACATGCATGACAAGGCGAAAGACTTTTGAGCCTGGCTGACCCGCAGGTCGAATGGACCCCTGCACAGAACATGGCGATGGACAAGCTGCGATGCGGTGCGTCTCATGTCGCGTTATTGGGTGGCTCGCGATCGGGCAAGACCTTCCTACTCTGCTTCGCAGTTCTGGTTCGTGCGCTGAAGGCTAAGGGCTCACGTCACGTTATATTCCGGTTTCGTCTGAATGCGTTGAAGGCGTCGATCGTCGCGGACACGATGCCAAAGGTTCTGAAACTCTGTTTCCCAGATCTGCCGTCGCATGACTCGATGTTAAACAAGACGGACCTGGTTCTAACGCTGCCGAATGGATCTGAGATCTGGTATGGCGGTTTGGATGACAAAGAACGCACCGAGAAGATCCTCGGTATGGAGTTCGTCACCATCTACTTCAACGAGTGTTCACAGGTTCCCTGGGGCTCGGTCAAACTGGCTCTCACGCGTTTGGCGATGCAGTGTTTCGATGATGAGCTGCAGAAAGAGATGCCACTGCGAGCCTATTATGATTTCAACCCGCCGAGTAAGGCGCATTGGTCGTACAAACTATTCATTCAGGGTCTGAGCCCTGACAATCGCGAGCCAGTCAATGAGGCAGACTATGCCTGGCATCGGCTCAACCCGAAGGACAACCAGGCGAACATTGCCGCGGGATACATTGCGCAGCTGGAGAATATGCCGCTCCGCGATCGATTGCGCTTTCTTGAGGGTGTCTTTGCCGACGCGGTTGACGGTGCCCTATGGACAATGGAGCTTCTGGATCAGAACAGACACCACGGCGAGATGCCCACAATGGTTCGAACGGTCGTCGCGGTCGATCCTTCGGGTTGTTCTGGTGAGGAAGATACTCGCTCAGATGAGGTTGGGATTATTGTCGCCGGCGTATCTGTTGACGGAAAAGGCTATATTCTGGACGATTTGTCTGGTCGATATGGTCCTAAGGAGTGGGCGCAAATCGCGGTTAGCGCGTATCAACGCTATGCCTGTGCAGCGATTGTCGCGGAAAAGAATTATGGCGGAGCCATGGTTGAGGCGGTTATTCAGGCCGAAGCCGAGAATGTTCACGTTAAACTGGTGACCGCTAGTGTGGGCAAGGCTGTCCGGGCCGAACCGATTAGCAATCTGTATGAGAAGCAAAAGGTCTATCATGCGGGGTTTTATCCGGATCTTGAGGAGCAAATGTGTGCATTCTCAGTGAGCGGATACCAGGGCAGTAAGTCTCCTGATCGCGCTGATGCTGCAGTGTGGGCGCTAACTGAGCTGTTCCCGGCAATGACCGAGACCGAGCAAAAGCGGAACTGGACACCGCCCAACACGATTAGTAGGCCTCGCTCTGCTGGTAGACTGGCCGGCGATAAGGCGAGGAGCTTCTGATGAGATTAGCAATTATGGGTGCGGGCGTGTTGGTATTGGCTGGCTGTGCGACCAAATCGTACCCGACTATCCCAATGCTCAGCGAATACGAGAAGCAGAACATGACTTGTGCTGATCTCGCAGAAGAGTTGCGCGGCCTGGGCGAATATCAGCGCCAGATCACGTCAGAATCCAATCCTGATATTGATACGCTTACCGGCGTCCTGCTGGACTTTGGTATCCGAAACGCAATGGCGCTTGATGACGCGAACGAAGGTTTGCGAAACCGGCGCAAAGATATTTTGAACACGTACCACGCAAAGGGGTGCTGAATGGCTGAACCAATTACGTCCTCGGTGCTGGCGAGCTTTCTTGCAACGAACGCCACTGCCATCAATACAGCGACCGCCACCGCTGCTGGCGCGGCTGCCGCTGGTGGCGCTACGGCCTTACTCAACAAGCCCGACAAGCCCAAGATGCTGTCCAACCCTGACCCTGATAGCAAGAAAAGAAAGCTCGACACTGAGCGCGATCTAGCTCGCCGGTATGAGAACCAAGGCCGTGTATCGAGTCTGTTCAATAAGGATAAGCTGGGATGAGTGAAGAAAGGACTATGGAGGAGACCATGCTTTACCGGCCGCATCGGGGCAGTCTGGAGAGCGCAATGGAGGGTATCGCGGAGCTAGATAACACAATTGCTGCGCTCGTCTCGCATTTGCGATCTACAGAACCGAATATCCACCATAAAACCGTTGAGGTTGGTCTATATAGTGATCGCCCGGATGATCGAATTGGGTGGGAGAAGACGTTTGTCGTAACGGCAGAATACACTGATGGGTGGCGGGGTGTCGTTGGGTTTACGGATCACGGGGTTTCAGTAGCCTGATGCGCCTCGATGACCTGTTGGCGACATCGAACAAGATGTTCTCTCGCCAATCCTCGTTCAAAACGTTGTGCCAGACGCTTGCTGAGCACTTCTACCCGGAGCGTGCTGATTTCACGATCACACGCAATATCGGGAATGAGCTGGCTGATGGCCTGTTGGATTCATACCCGATCCTGTCCCGGCGCGACCTGGGCAACGGGATCAGCTCTATGCTTCGTGATGGGCCAGAATGGTTTGAGATCGATGTTGCTGGTGATGACCCTGATTATGCTGGCAAGGAATGGCTTCAGTCCAGGTCGAAGGCATTGCAGCGCATGTTTGGCCATGTCTCCAGCGGCTTCACCCGTGCCACTAAGCAGGGTGACCACGATTACGTGACGTTCGGGCAGGCAGTTCTGTCTGTTGAGCCGAACCGGAACCATAATGGTATTCTCGTTCGCAACTGGCATTTGCGCGACTGTGCGTGGGAAGACGATGAGACAGGCCAGGTTGGCCCAGTTCACCGCAAATGGGCGCCAAGTCTGTATGAGTTGAAGCGCACGTTCGGTGAGCACGCACTGCATCAGTCTCAAGTCGATAAGTGTCGCACTGAGCCTATGTCCACTGCCAAGATCCGGCACATCGTCATGCCCTCTGAGATGTATGGCAAAGGCCAGTTCGAGCAATTTGGATGGGTGTCACTGTTTGTCGACATGGAGCGCGAGCACATCATTCAAGAGCGCGGGATCAACTATAAGTATTACATTGTCCCTCGCTTCCAGACGATTGCGGGCGCGCCATATGCGTATTCTCCGGCCACAGTTGCTGCGCTACCGAACGCACGCGCCCTACAGGCCATGACATTCACGCTGATGGAGGCCGCTGAGCGCTATGCTCGCCCACCATTGACCGCAACAGCCCAGGTTGTTCGCTCAGATATTGATCTTGGCCCTGATGGGATCACCTGGATTGATAAGGATTATGACCAGAAAACAGGTCGCGCCCTGGAGCCATTGCTTCAGGATCGCGGCGGATACCCGATCGGCATGGATTTCCGCGAGAAAGTGGTCGACGTACTGTCGTCTTGTTTCTACCTGAACCGCCTATCACTGCCTGAAACTACACATGAGATGACGGCCTTCGAGGTGTCGGAGCGTATGAAGCAGTATCGCCGCGAGAATCTTCCTCTGTTTGCGCCGATCGAGAAGGACTATAACGGTCAGCTCTGTGAGGCAGCGTTTGGCCTGGCATTCAATATGAACCTGCTGGGCAGCCCCCATGATGTACCAAACTCTTTGCGAGAGCGCGATATTGAGTGGAAATTCAAGTCACCGCTCTCATCTGCTGACGAGGAAAAGAAGGTCCAGCAATTCCAGTTGAATGCGGATATGCTCGCAACTGCGGTCCAGATGGACCCAATGGTTGCCAATGATTACGATGTGCGCACGGCGTTCCGTGATGCTGTCGAGGCAACTGGCAGCTCGGTCAAATGGCTCCGGGATATGGAAGAGGTTGTTCAGCTTGATCAGGTGAAGGCTGGTGCCGTCAAAGCCCAGGCTCAGCTTGAGATGCAGGGCACGCAAGCGGCCTAATGAAAACCATTCCGCAAGCGCTGCATGTGGCGCCTGTTACAATCGAAGAAACCCTGGCGCTGAAGGCGTTAGCAAATGGCGATGCCACACCGTTTCAGCAGAAACTGGCGCTCGCTCTGATCATGAAGAAGTTTAGCCGGGTGTATGACATCCCGTTCCTTGAGGGCAGTCCTGATGGCTCAGCCTTTCTGATGGGACGTGGCTTTGTCGGCAACCGAATTGATTTGCACTTAAAGCAGCCTGTCAATGCGCTGCATTCTGAAGAGGTGAAGAATGAGTCTTGATCCCGCACCAGCCGCCGATCCAGTAGCTGCCCCTGCTGCTGATCCGATTGTAAATAACGACCCTGCTCCGGCTGATCCGCCCGCGAGCGATCCTCCGGCAGACCCGCCAGCTGACCCACCAGTAGAGCCCCCGAAATCATTCTTCGGCGAGGCTCCTGAGAATTGGCGCCAAGATGCTGTCGATAATATGCGCCTCAATGACCCTGAGGCTGCCACACGCGAGCTTAAGCGTCTTGAGCGCTTCAAGACACCGCAGGACTGGTTGAAGGCCACCTACGAGGCCGACAGAAAGATCCGCAAGGGCGAGATCCAGAGCGGGCTGCCTGAGAATGCCACGGATGAGCAGCTTGCAGAGTATCGCACGGCTCATGGTATTCCGGATGAAGCGACTGGCTACGAGCTTGATTTGGGCGAGGGCGTCACGCTCTCAGACTCTGATCAGGCGATTATTGATACGATGCTTCCTGCCGCTCACGCGGCCAATCTACCGAATGATGCAATGTCCGGGCTCTCTAAGGCCTTCTTCGAAGCGCGCGCCAAACAGGCTGCGGAGCGCCACACACAAGATGAGCTGGACAAGCAAACCACCGATAAACTCTTGCGCGAGGAATGGCAGAGCGACTTTCAAGCAAACACAAATATTTTTTCAGCATTTGTCGCCGGGCTGCCCGAAGATGCTCGGCAAGAGTTTTCTAATATGCGCGGACCTGGTGGCAAAGGTCTTGCGAACAATCCCGCTATCATCAACTCGATCGTTGATCTGATGCGCAAAGCCGATCCAACGGTGACTGTGGTTCCTCCCAATGACGGTAATCCACTCAAGACGATGGATGATGAGCTGGCATCACTCAACAAGATGATGAGTGAAGAGCCGGACAAATGGTATAAAGACCAAGAGGCGCAGAGGCGCTGGCGCGAACTGACCGACGCCAAAGACCGCCTGAAGGCGCAACAGAATTGAGGCTGGGGCTGACGGGCTCCAATCTCCTTCCTCGTGGGAACGAGGCAAATCCATCTGACTAAATCCGATGCAAAGACCCTGAGAGCATGAGTGCTGGCCCCGGAAACGGCTAACCCAAGCGCATGTGATCGGCTAACTCTGACGTCTCGGCAACATCAAACCCAATTCATTCAAGGAATTATCCTATGGCAGACACTGCTTTTCAGAAGCAGTTCCGTCAGGAGTTCATTGCTGGGTACGAGAAAGCTGATTCTTGTCTCACAATGTCAACGACTACGGAACATACCGTGCGCGGTAATGAGGCTGAGTTCCTCATTGCTGACTCCGGTGGCGCTAGCGCTACCACGCGCGGCAACAATGGCCGCATCCCGGCCCGTCACGACAACAACACGCAGGTTACCTGCGTGTTGGAAGAATGGCACGACAAGGTTGAGAAGACCAACTTCAACATTGAGTCTTCTCAAGGCGATCAACGCCGCATCATGCAGAACACAACCCGCATGGTTATCAATCGCAAGCGCGATGAGTTGATCCGCACTGCACTCTCTGCAGCCACAACCACTTGGGGTGGCGCCGCTGTGCCAACCCTAACCCTGGTCACGAAGGCCCGCACAATCCTGCGCAATAACAGCGCTGGTGACGGTGAGATCTTCGCGGCTATCACCCCGGCTTATCATGGTTATCTGATGGGGCTGAACCAGTTCACTTCTGCTGATTTTATTCAGGACAAGAAGTTTGAAGGCGTGTCGAAAGACAAGGCGTTCTCCTGGTACGGCGTCAACTGGATTATCGATGAAGAGCTTACGGGTGTCGGCACTGCTGATGCTACCTGCTTCATGTACAACCGAACCTCAATTGGCTCGGCGATGCATAAAGAAGGCATCGATACTGAGGTCGGTTATAATGGCGAAGATGCTTACTCATGGTGCCGTGCTACGGTGCATATGGGTGCGAAGCTTCTCCAGAATGCCGGTGTAATCAAAATGCGCGCTGATGACAGCGCTCTGTCAGCTTAAGGAGATTATGAGAAATGGCTTATGCAACTTCAAACCCTCCTGAGCTTTTGATCGGGCTGCAAAACTTCCGCATGTGGATCTACAAATCAACGGATGCCTCATCGGCAGTTGATGCGTCAGGCTACATCACGGATGGTTATGCTCGTGGAATGCGCCAAGGCGACATCGTTCTTGTGCAGGATACGGACGCCTCACCGATCGCAACTCAGATCTGTATGGTTACCTCTGACACGTCAGAAGTGATCGATCTGTCTGATGGTGTCGCAATCACTGCGACTGACACAGACTAACCCAACTGACCGAGCTGGCTTTAGGGTCGGCTCGGTCTCCCCATTTACAAGGAGCTTTCATGAGCGACACACCTCGCAACCCGTTTACCCGCAGCCAGATAGAGCGTGCAGAATTTGGCTATTCTGGCCATACTGTTACAGCTCCGCGCGGGACCGAGCCTGATGAATGCCTTGACCCGCACCTCTGGTCACTGGTGGCTGAGCCATCACGCCTGAAAGTGTTTGATGAAATTCGCGTTGTCGAAGCCGATGGCGCCTGGATACAGCGATTGATCGTGACCTTCGTTAAGGGCTCGATCGTGCATGTGGCTCGCGAGAACCTGGCCACGCTGAGGACGACGAAGAAGGAGGCGCCCAAAAAGGCTGCGCCTAAAGCTAACGGAGAGCGCTACATAGTCGACTTCCGCGGCCCGAGTGCGCGCTGGTGCATTATCGATACGCAGGCCAAGACTGCCGACAAGCAGAAGGTTGAGCAGGGTATCGAGTCGAAGGAATTGGCACAGGAAGAGCTGAAAAAGCTCCTGACGCCAGCCTGATATGACTGTCACTAAGCTCGCCCTTTACAATGATGCTCTGCGCCTGGTCGGTGCGGAGCGTCTTGCGTCTGATACTGAGGCGCGAGAAGTCCGGTACAAGCTCGATGAGATCTGGGATCTGGATGCGGCAAAGCATTGTTTCCGTCTCGCCAAGCCGCTGTTTGCGCGCAAGACGGTCAAGCTGGATAGTCCGGCAACGATAACCACACACGGCCTGACGAATGAGCACACACTGCCGGCTGATTATGCTGGCATGGTGGAGGTCTTCGCCGATGAGGATCTTGACCAGCCCGTCAAGCGTCGGCTGATTGAAGATGACAAGCTCTATGCTGAAATCGGCATTGTTTGGTTGCGCTATGTTCGTGACCTGACATCGACGTTCACGAACTGGACGCCAGATTTTGCACGGGTTGTTAGCGCCTATATTGCCCAGCAGCTTGCTACACGGATAAAGCCAGACCGGGCTGAGGATCTAACGCTAAACCTTGAGACGGCTGTTCAGGTCTCGATGGACCTGTCCGCGCAAGAAGAGGCGATGCTGCGTCCGCAGAAGACGCTCACGACGCTCACGAAAGAATGGCTCCCAATCTACAATGACGCGCTCCAGCTTCTTGGTCTACGCCGGATGACGACAATTTCCGATGAGCGCGCCGATCGCACGGAACTTGATGCGGCGCTGGATGGCCAATTGGTTCGCTCACTCCTTGAGGAGTATGCCTGGAATTGGGCACGCATTACCGTGCAAAGCGAAGAGAATACGCGCTTTGAGAGCGATTTCGGATATGATTGCGTGCACGAGAAGCCGATTGATCTGGTCCGCCTCGACGGTGTGTTCAGAGATGAGTTCTGCCGCACACCGTTGAAGAATTACGCGGATGAGGGGCGCAATCTCTACTGCAATGATGATGTGATCTATATCAAATACATCCCAGACACATATGAGGGGCAGCCTGCCGCTTGGCCTGCTTCGTTTAAGCGCTTTGTAGCGGCAATGATGGCGCAACAGGCAGAGCCTTCTATTCCGGCTGTTCGCCCTGAAATCCGGGCCGGTTTGCCCGAAAAGGTCGATCGTCGCCAACATGATGCGACCAGCAATGACTTCATGCAGTCGCCACCCCAGAGAATTAACACTGGAAGCTGGGTGCGCGCGCGCCAGAGCGGAACCCGCAATAGCCGAGACCATGGATGACCGACGGTGTTCTGAACACGTTCAATCGAGGTGAGGTCAGTTCTCTCGCATTTGGGCGTGACAAGGTTGACCGTATCAAGAACTCTGCCGAATTGGTTGAGAACTTTGTTCCGATGCGTCTTGGCCCAATGATCCGGCGCGGTGGATTTGAGGTGATTGCCGCAGCGATTACCGGCTCACGCTTCTTTGACTTCTTTTATTCGCTGGATGAGCTGGCGGCACTTGAGATGGGCGATAGTCTTTTGCGGATTTGGAAGGATGATGCGCTGATGACCCGTGCTGCGGTTACATCAACCATCACGAATGGAACCTTCCCTACGGATTTAAGCGGATGGACCGATGCGTCAGGCTCTGGTTCGTCGGTCACTCAAACCTCAGACGGGGCCAAATTCGTTGCCGCGGATACAACTGATGCGATTTTGCATCAAACGCTAGGCAGCACGCAGACAGGCGCTGAGCATGGTCTTCGAATTAAGATCAAAGATGCACCGTTGCGCCTGCTGATCGGCACGGGCGGGGCCAGCAGCGACGACATCACGGATAGTTTGCTTGAGCCTGGTGAGTATTCTCTCGTGTTTACGCCCGATGCCGCAGCAACCATCACATTCGTGAACGACAAAGTTTATAGCGCGACGCTTGAGAGTGTTGAACTGGAAAGCGCCGGCACGGTGACCATCCCTACGCCGGTTCCTCTGGCTGATGTGGATACGGTGTTTATGTCCCAGCAAGCGGGTAGGGTTTACTGCAACTGGTCTGGTGAGCAATTCATGATCGAGCGCCGTGGGCCTAAGTCCTGGGGCGTGGTCGACTTCCGAGCCGATGACGGCCCGTTTGATACAGTCAATCTGGATGAGGGTTTAACCCTTACTGCGGGTGCCTTGAAGGGCGATACAACGCTCACCGCATCGAAACGGCATTTCAAGTCAACAGATGTTGGCACGCTTCGAAAGCTCTTGAGCACAGGACAAGAGGTTAGTGCCACGGTCACAGCAGAGGATAACGGTACGGGATCTGTCAGAGTAACTGGTACGAATGGCCCGTCTCGAGCATTCACGTTTACGATCTCGGGCTCGTTTACTGCGAGCGTATTACTCCAGAGGTCGACGGATGGTGTTAGCGGATGGGAAACAGCGCGCGGCCCGTTCACTTCAACGATTACCGAAAGCTGGGATGATGATCTTGATGGAACAGTCTATTTCTATCGGCTTCATGTGCCATCTGGAGGGTTTACGTCGGGGTCCGTGGGCCTGAACATCTCTTATTCTGGCGGTGGAATTGAGGGCATTTGCCGGATCAAGACCGTTACCAATTCCACGACCGCCAATGTTCAGGTTCTGCAGGACATGGGCTCAACGGATGCAACAAGAGACTGGCGCCGCAGCCAATGGGGCGGTGAGTCAGGCTACCCTAACGCGAATGCCCTCTATGAAGGCCGCTTGTGGCAGGCGGGCAAAGAAGGGCTCTGGGGCTCAGTCAGCGATGCGCCCCGCTCATATGACCGAGATCTGGAGGGCGCGAGTGCGTCAATCTTCAAATCTCTCGGCCAAGGCCCTGTCGATGAGGTGAGCTGGATTGCTCCGGCGTCTCGATTAGCTCTGGGTCTTGCAAGCGATGTTGTTCCGGTTCGATCGTCATCTTTTGGCGAGGCGATGACGCAAGACAATGTGCATTTGCGGGACGGCCCGAACCAGGGTGCTGCGCTGGTAGATCCGAAACGACTTGGAAATGCGCTCTATTACGTTCAGGCCAGTGGCAAAAAGCTCTATGAGTTGAACTATTCAGCGGGCGATGATGGCTTTCAGGTGACAGATCAGACGCTATTGCATGAGAATATCTGCAGCGCGGGTATCTCTGAGCTGGCACTGGCTATCCAGCCCGAGACACGCCATTTCGTGCGATTGAGCGACGGTGAGGCTCGCATTCTGCTGTTCGATAAGGCTGAGGATATTCTGGGTTGGTCGCGGATCACGCTCGCAGATGGCGAAATCAAGCGCGTCTTTACGCTCCATGGCTCCGATGAGACGCAGGTTTATGCCAAGATCGCCTATGATGGCACGGAATATCTTTGCAAACTGGTGAAGGTCAGCGAGTTCAACACACGGCCTGCGGATCTGTTTACGTATTATGCAGGACCGATACAGACTTGCACGGGGCTTGATCGCTTCGACGGTGTCGAGATTGAGGCCTGGTCCGGCTCTGCCAAGATTGGCACATTTACACCGTCTGGTGGTTCAATTGATCTTGGCGCAAGCTATTCTGACGTGACGGCAGGTCTGACAATTACCGGCAGATACAAATCGGGTAAGCTTGGTCGATATGGTGAGCGCTCCGTGCTCAGTGACCGCAAGCGGGTTGTGGACCTGGCCTTGCTCATGAAGAATGTTTGGCATGGTGGCCTAAGGTTCGGAACGAGCGCGACACGCCTTGATGCACTGCCGCTGATCCATAAGGGCGCTGCCGTCGATACAACCTTACTGATTGATGATTACGACACGGTGGGTGTCCCATTTGAGGGAGATTTCGATGTCGATAGCCGAATCTACGTTGAGGCAACCGGGCCAGCAACACTCCTCGCGCTTAGCTACAACTATGACGAGCCCGAGCGTGAGGCCCGCGCGGCCTAGCGACGGGTTGAAGCTGCCTGCCTCTGGTAGAGCGTGGGTGATGGTCAAGAATGATGAGCTGCTAGGATATGGCGGCGTGCTTTATGGAAGCTTTCCCGAAGCGTTTATGAGTCTGACGCCCGAGGCATTAAATTGGCCGGTTCTACTGGCAAAGAGCGCGCGGGCTTTTCGCCGCGTATTGAATCAACATGAAACTGTGTTCGCGATTGCGGACCACAATTACCCCACAGCGCCCCGGTTCCTTGAATGGATAGGGTTTGAGTGTGTGGGATACTTTGAGGGAAGGAGGCTTTACCGTTGGCATTCGACGCATCAATAAAAAAGCCGATCGACTTCGACTATCTCGATGTCGCGAGCAGTTTCCTCACCGCTGGTGGGTCTGTTCTCTCTGGCCTCGGTGGTTATGAGGCGGGCCAATCCGAGGCTGCTCAGCGCGAAATCCGAGCCAATCAGGTGCTCGCAACTGGCACACGGCGCGCACAAGAGACACGCCGGCAGGGTGACAAGCTGGCCTCAGATGCGGTCGCGGCCAACGCTTTTAACGGCGGCGCCATGGATGCGGGTATGATCGAGCGCATGGCGCGCATCGAGAGTGACACAGATTATAACGTTTTGGCCGAGATGTACGCAGCAGGGACATTGGCCGAGAGTGAGCGCTATGCTGCGCGAGTTGCCAAGAAAACCGGCAAGAACCGCCTCATCACGGGTGGCATCAAATCTATTCCATCAATCCTCGACGGCGCTCAGAAAATGGGATGGCTTGAGTGAAGATCCCTGACGTAAAGGGCGTTGCCCGCTCGGTTCCTGCCGTTCAGACGCAATTGGTGCGGTCCGATCCTTATGAGGGTTTGGGTGAGGCTCTGCAGGGCCTCGGCGGCGCGGCTGCGCGCGAAGTCGATGAGCGGGCATCCTATCAGACAGCGCAGGCTAGAAGTGCGTTCATCAAGGCTCGCATCGAACGAGACAGCGCATTTGAAGAAGATCGCGAATACACTGACCTTCCCGAACGTTATGAGCAATCGCTTCGAACCGATCTGTCAGAGGTTTCAAAACAGATCAGTAATCCCCGCGCTCGTGCCATGTTCGAAGAAGAGCAACAGGTACGGATTGCAGAAGGCAAGGCGCGTCAATCTACACGGGCGATCGGCATTGAGCGCGACACCGAGCGTGCCCGCGTCAGCGATAGCCTGAATGCCTTGAACGAGGCGGGCCTTGGAACTGAAGACCCACGCGAAATGTTTGCGGAAGTTGGGGCGCTTCTCGAGGGCGCTGTTGAGGCCGGATACTATTCCCCTGAAGAGGCTGGTCGCACCGAACGCGTTTGGAAAGATACATTCGCTGCGAACAAGATTTCGCTCATGGAGCCAGATAAGCGCATTGAGGCGCTCGAGCAGCCATGGGCAGAGAATATCCCTACCGTGGTGCGTGAGAAGCTCCGTGAGAAAGCTGAGCGCGATGGTCGATCAGCACGAGCCATAGATATGTCAGAGCAATTCTGGAGCGATACCGATGGAGACTTCAACGCGGCCCTGAAGCTTGCGGCCAAGGTCAAGGATACCGATGACCGTCTTGCGATCGAGGGCCGGTTGACGACCATCAACTCTCGCGAAAGTGCGGCGCGAGTTGATTTGGAGAGTGACGCAGCGGATCGGGCTTGGGCGGTTCTGGCCGATGGCGGCGTTAAGGATGATATTGATCCAGCAGATTTGGATGCGCTTGGTGGGCGCGCGAAGATAGCAATTGATAATTGGGAGCGGTCCCGGATTAATGCGGACCAATCTCGGATTGATGCAGCGTCAGAAGCGGCTTTTGACATGATTGAGGCGGTTCATGAAATTGATCCGGCTCTTTATATGCAGGGACCAGAAGCTTGGCCCGAGCAATTGGGTGGCATGTACGCCGCGCTGACACCGACAGATCAACAGCGATTGGCTCAGAACCTGTTGTCACGATCTCGCGAAGAAGAAACGGCACCAGAAATTCGCACTAACTTCAACGCGGTGAAGTCTGATATGGGGCTGACCGCTATGGAACTGTTTCCCTCCGATGCGGATGATGTTCGCACCGAGATTGGCCGCAAGGGTGACCACAAAAAACGGCTCTTGTTGGAGGGCATTGTCTTGCGACGAACGCGTGAGTGGACGGCAGAAAATGGTGGCCAGCCGATCACTGAATCGGATCGGCGCCAGATCATTAAGATGTCGTTCAATGAGTTCGACAGCAAAAAGTTCGAGGTCGTTAGCGGCGACATTTTCCGTGGGATGCGAGGCGCCGGGGCTAAGGCGGCTCAGGTGCGTGACGCGCTGCGGGAGCAGATAGGCCGCGAACCGACCGATGCCGAAATTGAATCCAATCTGATGCGTATGATGGAGTCAGAATGAAGAATGATGCATTTCTTTCTGATGACACGTTAGCGTCTATCCGAGAGGGGACGTTCAGCGCCTCTCAGGATGACCTAGATTTGCGCCGAAATGTGCTCCTCACTGAGGATGCGCCGGACGATGCGGCTTATGATCAGCGCAAGGCGGCTGAGTTGGGCACAGATCCAATTGCAATCGCTGTGGATCGAGAGCGTTACAAACGAGAGGATGAAATATTTTCGCTGAACAAGCTCACCCAGGATGCACCAAAGCTCGGTAAATGGGCGCGTAAGCCTGAGAATTTTGCAATCGGTCGGGACAGCCTAGAAGATATGGGGCTTATTGAGCAGCTCTATTCGAAGCGTATCAGCTCCCAGGGCTCGAAAGGTTGGCTGGAGGCACCATTCACGCAGGCAGGTGACTTGGGGCGTGGAATCGCTGCCGCGTTCCCGCAAACGCTGGGTAGCGTTACAAAGGGCGCTGGTGACCTATATGGCGCTTACGTCAATCTAGGTTACAAAGTTCCGGGCCTTGGCGATGCGCTTAGGGCGGCGGACGCGGTAGAAGCTGAGATCGCGCCGGAGGCCAAGCAATTTGCCCCACAAAACTATTTACGGACTGCTGGCAAAGGCGCTCTCGATCTTGCTGAGTTAATGCGTCCCGAGGATATGGGATTTGAGGACCGTGTTGCGGAAGGTCTTGGTCAAATACTTGCGACCGTTGCAACTGCTGCGGTGACTAAAAATCCTCAAATCACAACCGGCATGTTTATGGGTATGGGGGCGGATCAGCAGGCGCAGAGCATTACCAATGCTGGCCTTAACCCTGATGAGATGCTGCCAGAACTTGTGGCTGGCGCGGGAGTTACGGGACTAAGCGAGCAAATGCGTCTTGGTTCGATCATGCGAATGATGCCCAAAGAGGCGCGTCAGCGTGTAACATCGAAGGTCTTGGCCCGGATTATGGGGCAAGCTGGCGAAGAAGTCGTTCAGGAAACGATCGAGGGCCTTGGCCAAAACTTGATCACGATGGGCTATGACGAAGAGGCGAAGCTTCTTGAGGGTCTTGGTGAGCAGGCGACGGTTGCTGGTTCAGCCGCTGCGATCTTCCAGGCTCTGGTTGAGGTGGCCTTACCCGGCAAGGCGCGAGGCGCGCGAGCAGAGAGCGCGGCACAAGAGCTGGTCGACATCCGCGAAGTTATCGAACAGACGCCGGTTTTCCAGCGTTCTCGTGAAAGCATTGAGACATTCTTGAGCGAGGCGGGTGAGGGTGAAACGGTCTTACTCCACGGCGAAGACCTGGTTGAGCTTTATCAATCTGATCCGCAGGTATTCATGCAGCGCATGGAGGAGGTCGGCTTAACCGAAGACGATATTTCCCGCGCGATGGACGGTCATGACATTGAGGTCGAAGCTGCGCAAATCCTATCCGTGGCTGACGGCTTCGAGGATTGGGTGAAGATCGCAAAGGCCGATGAAGAGACGCCAACCTTACGAGAGCTTGAGCGCTCCGTGGAAGAATCCGACGCTATGGGGTCTGTCGACTTCACTGAAGCGTTTGAGCGGTTTGCAGAGCAGGACGAGGCGCTGGAAGGCTTCGAGCGCGTACAAAGCGCTGTGACAGAGCAATTATTGGGTGCGGGACGTGGACAGGCAGAAGCTGAAGGCGCGGGCGTTGTATGGGGCGCTATGTTCCGTCAGCTCGCGGAGGCTGGTGTTGACGAGGGCGCTGTGTTTGAGCGGCTTGGTCTGAAGGTCAATGAGCCGGCAGCGCAACAAGCTGACGATACTGTCGTGATGAACCAAGCCGCAGAGACTGGCTTCGATGGTGACAATGCAGGCGAGGCCCGTGAATGGGTTGCTGCGGTCGAGAAGGGCCTCGACATGTCCCAAGAGGGGCGCATGGCACGGGCTGCTGAGATGGGGTTTGATACGGATGTGGTGCTGTATCATGGGACCAGCAAAGACATTGACGCATTTAGCGCGGAACTCTCTCTCTCTGACGGCCAGCCAGCAATCTTTTTGACGAACAATCCAAATGTGGCGTCAGGCTATTCAAACCGTGATGTATACGCTTCCGGTGGGGGCCGTAGGGCCGTGGACCGTGGCTCGCGTCAGAATATGGACAAGGCGCTAGAGCGATTGAACAGCTTTGCTGTTCGACAAAGCACTAAGGAGGCTCGCTTGAGTGCCTCAAATGAGGCGGTTCGTGAATACAACATGGATGCCTATATAGAAGATGGGCAAGTTTATCCGGTTCATGCGCGCCTTGAAAATCCTAAAATAATTGAAGATATGCCAGAATACAGTCGCTCTCGGATGCAACAAGAGATTGCTGACGCTACAGATGCTGGTCACGATGGCATCATTATTCGGGGGATTCAGGATCATCCGTCTGCGGGTTTTTCGGCGGATCGGGTTTTTCGGGGCGGTGATTATACCATCATCTTCGACCCTTCCAACATCCGCTCAGTAAACGCAGCCTTTGACCCGGATCACTCTGACAGCTCGAACCTGCTTGCTCAATCCGCTCCTGCTTCCATGCGTCAGGCTCTCAAAATGGACCCAGCAGAGCGAACTGAGTGGTTTAACGAGGAAGTCACGCAGCGAATTGATGCGGACGGTACGATCGTTCTCACGGCCAAGTCACATCCCAACCGTGAGACAGATGACATTTCGATGCGTATCGACGATGGCGGCGGCGTCACAATGCGCTTTGAGGGCCGTCTTGAGCGCAAAGACAATAAGATCCAAGACCCTGAGACGGGCAAGATGGTCAAGCGTCCGACGACACCAGAAGAAGTGCAACAGAGTGTGCTGGCATTCTCCCGCAGCATTGCGATGCTTGAGGAGTTTATCAGTCGGGAGAACCCTGAGAGCATTCACTTCACGGGGTCGGATTCAACCGACACGCGCAACAAGATGTACATGTCCCTGCTGAAGCGTATGCGCCTGCCGGGCTATCGCGCTTTTGAGATTGGAACAAACCGCATCAACACGATGGAAGTTGAGGGCGAAAAAACAGTAAGAAGTTCGCTGCATGGTCGATCATTTTATGTTATAAGAGAAGATGCGGTTGAACGAACAAGGGCAAGATTCCAAGATGGTGAACTCCGAACAAACGAAAACGCCCCTCCAGCAGGCGTCGAAGGACCAACCTACCGGGACAACTTCCTCGACACCGCAGACGAGGTGGGACGGATTGAGCCAGGACGAGTGGGACAATCTGACGGACGACGATCTGGCGATGGCGTTCGTGGAGCTACATTCACAGAAATAGAGCCTGCGCAGCGGGAGCTGTTTCAGAGCGCCCAGCAAGAAAGCCTGCCGTCTGAGGCGGGTGTCGAAATCCCCGATAGCAATGGACTTGTCGCCATCCGCACAGATGATTTGGGCTTTATCACGAGCGCTGAAAAAGCTCTGTTTGATCCGCCCCCGCGTTTCCGCGACGCGCGTAACCTGACGGCTGCTCAGTGGCGCAAATACTTTACCGAAGCCGGAGCGACCAAAGAAGCGTTTGATTTTATGATCGAGCCTGCGCTGGCGACTTTGCCAAAGACGGGCGACATCTCGAAAGCCGATGTAATCAAGGCGGTTCGGGCGCAGAGGCCGAAAGTTCAATCCAACACCCGCAAAGGCAGGATTGGGCAGGATACGGCTGATGATTTGGATGAACGAGGGCTCCCGCCAGAGACGGATTATCGAACATACGTCTCTCCCGGCAACCATAGTAATTATCAGCAAGAACTGATCGTCATGCCCGAAGCGGCGGCTGGTTATAAGTCGCACAATTGGAACACTGAAGGCGTCGTCGGTCATATCCGCACGACTGACCGCGTGACCGCGGATGGTGAGGCGGTTCGGTTCGTTGATGAGCTGCAGTCTGATCTGCATCAGGAGGGGGCGAAGTATGGTTATTCGGTTGATGGCGCCAAGACAGTAACTCATCAGGACGTCCGCGCCGCTGAAGAACGATCCACAATGCTCCTCGATAGGTTTGTAATTTGGAAAGATGGCTTGCCGGACAAGCATCCTGACAAGGGTAAGCCCGTTTGGTCGAATAGTTTTGAGGATCCGACTGGTCGCGAGTTGGCGCGGGAAGTAAGCGAAGCACACCGCGCCGCAAACGAGCTTAGAGAGACGGGAAACAACGCACAACGCCCGCCCCGTGCACCCGTCAAAGACTGGGAAAAGCCATTTGTTCGGCGGGTAATCCAGCAGGCGATTGAGGATGGACAGGAAGTCGTCGCGTTTACCAATCACAAAACGCTGAACGATGCCCTCCAAAACGAAGGGACGCGGAAATTCTATGATGATCGTCTGCCCGCGCATATTCGAAAGGTGGCGAAGGAGTTGGGGGCCAAGGTTGAGCGGGTTGATGTCAACACTCGCCACACTTGGAACGAACCAAATGCGATGGGCGAGATAGAAACTGGGCGAGCGGGCGGGGTAGAGCCCGTCCTCGCCATCCGCATCACCCCAGAAGCCAAGGCGAAGCTGGCCAAGGGCAATGTGCTGTTTCAGGAAAAGCGCGCCTCTGTCCTCATCCCTGGTGGCGGCGTCCTCACTGATCAGAATGTCATCGTTAACCTGCTCAAGAAAAATGACCGCACGAGCTTCATGCACGAGAGTGCGCATATTTTCCTTGAGCTGTATGCTGCGCTTGAAAGTGAAAACGAAGTCATTGCCGAGCGCATGGGCGCGATCCGTAAATGGCTGAAGATTGAACCGGGCGCGAAGATTACCCGCGACCAGCATGAGAAGTTTGCCGAGAGCTTTGAGGCCTATTTGATGGAAGGTGTTGCGCCGAGCGCAGAGCTGCGCAGCGTGTTCCATTCATTCCGTCAATGGTTTGTCGATGTGTATCGCCGCCTTCGTGGTCAACTCCGTAATCTTGAGCCTGAAGCCCGCGACATCTTTGACCGGATGCTGGCGAGCGATGCTGAGATCGAGATGGCGCAAGGTCAATATGTCGGCACGCTGTCGAACGTGATGACTGGCCTGATGAAGCCTGAGCAGGTCGAGAAGTATCAGAAACACGCCCGCAAGGCTGGAAATGTCGCCCGAGACAAGCTTTTCAAGAAGCATATGGCAGAAGTGAAAGCTCGTGAGCGTAAGGCTTACAAAGAAGAACGGGGCCGTGTCGAGGATATGGCTCGCGCTCAGCTCATGACATGGCCGGAATACAAAGCCCTTGCTGCATTTGGCGAAGGTGGACGATCACTGGACGCTGCTGAAGTTAGCGTCGAGACGAAGCTGACCACGTCAGAGAGTGGCGAGCATCCTGAGATTGTGGCGCCTGAGATGGGCTTCACGTCCGCTGACGAGATGTTCAAGGCGGTCGAGAAAGCTGCCCCGTTCGAGAGAGTTGTCAAAGAGACTGTCGAAAAGATCATGGGCGATCGATATGGCGACATGCTCAAGGACGGCACGATTGAATCCGAGGCCATGGAAGCCGTCTTTAACGAGCCGAACATTCGGATGATGGAGGCTGAGCGCAACGCCCTGGCTGAAAAGGCATCCGGTGAGGCAATCCCATTGATTGCCATTCGTCACGAGGCTGACCGCCTCATCAATACCATGCCAATCGACAAGGTCATCAAGCCTGGTCGATACGCCATTAAGGCGCGCGATCTACACAAGAAATCACTTCGCGCCGCCGCCAAAGGCAAATGGGATGATGCCTTGCGCTATACTCATCAGGCGATGCTTCAGCATGAATTGGCTCGCAGGGCCTTTAAGGCGCGCGATGAGATAGAGAAGGCTAACCGTTATCTTGCTAAGTTTGCAGCGCATCGGAAGCTGGACCCTAAGAAGATTGCGCCAAAATACATCGCGAAGATCCGCGAGCTGATGGCGCTTCCCGGTGCGCAGGACCAAACAGAGCTTCGCGACGGCTTGAATAAGTTTGCTGATGAGCAAGCCATTGATGGTCATGCGGTCATTCTGCCAAGCGATGTCGTGAATGGGGCGGACCTGCCATTGCGTCGACGCATGACAATGGAGCAATTCAGAGAGTTTCGCGATGGCGTAAAAAACCTGAACAAGCTTGGCCGAATGCAGAGCGCAGAGGCGCAAGAACAATTCAACGAAGAGGCTCAAGCGCTCGCCGACGAGATTGACGAAAACTTCAAGGGCAAGCGTATCCGAGAAACCCGCAATCCGAGCTTTGGTGAACGGCGTGCGGCCAATGTCAGGCAGATGGATGCAACAATCATTCGCTGGCCGTTCCTGGTTGAATCGCTTCAGGGCGGCAAGATCGGTAAGATTGTCGAGGCGTTCGATACTCGCTTGAGGCAGGCGCTCACAAACCGAAATGCGCGCCGGCAGGAAATGGCGGACAAGTTAGCCGCGATCTTCAAGAAACACGGCGTCACCCAGAGCGAGCTGAATAAGCGCGTATCCGCGCCAGCGATCGAGGGCGGGGCTGTCAAGTTTGAGCAGATCATGGCTGTTGCCCTCAATATGGGCACGGAACAGAACCGCGATAGACTGGCCTCTGATCCGTCTCTTCTGGGCGATATGGCTTCGATTGAGGCAATGCTTGCCGAGCATCTCGATCAGCGTCATTGGGATGCGACGCAAGAAATCTGGGATTTGATCAACACACTATGGCCAGAAGCGAGCGCTGTTGAGCGCAATGCAACTGGCGTCACGCCTAAGAAGGTTGAGGCCTCATCGGTTCAAACCAATTTTGGCGCATATCGGGGCGGGTATTATCCGCTCAAGTATGACCGCGGGTTTCTGTCAAATAATGATCTTCAGAAGAAGGATGAGATTGAGGAGTGGAAGAACGGCGTAAACGGTATGGCAACCCGTGCCTCCACACGCCAGGGCTTCCTGAAAGAGCGTCAACAAAACGTTGAGCGCCCTCTTGATCTAAGCCTGAGCGTTATCCTGAGCCACATCGATGACGTGACCAATGACATCTATATGCGCGAGCCTGCGTCCCATGTGTCCCGGTTGCTGAACAAGAATCGTATTCGCAAGGTGATCAAGGAAACGCAGGGCGAGGAGTACCTGAAGACGCTGGAAACCATTCTAAAGCGCACCGTAACCGGCACAGAGCGGCCTGACACGGCGTTCGAGCGCCTTCTGCAGACTTTACGCATCAATGCGTCCGTCGCCATCCTGGGCGGCAATGTGGTGACCGCGGGTCTTGCCCCGATTTCTTATTTCCAAACGGTCATTCCGCAATATGGGTTCAAGACAGTGTTTTCAGGCGTCGCTGAGTATTACAGCAACCCGATCAAGAACGCGAAACTGATTGCTGAGAAGTCGGCGTTCATGCGCGAGCGTCAAGATACATTGACCCGCGAGGCCCATGAGCTGATCCGCAAATCTGCCGGTCAAACACAATACGCCAAGTTCCAGGGCGCTGGTTACTGGATGATGGCGATTGCCGAAAAGCACTCTGTCTCTGGTCCGCTGTGGGTCGGCGTATACAACCAGGCTAAATCTGAAGGTGTCAGCGAAGCCGATGCGATCACAATGGCCGATCGCGCAGTGTCGACCACGCAGGGTTCAGGTCTCGAGATTGACCAGTCCGTCATGCAGGGCGGCAATGAAGGCCTTAGATTGCTTTCCTTCATGTGGGGTTATGTCTCCGGCTACTACGGCACAGTCCGAAATGATGTGGTCAGCGAGCAGGGGCTCAAAAAGCTGATGCCTCTGCTCAAGCACATGGTGTTCCTGAACCTGGTTGCATCAATGCTGGAAGCTCTGATCCGAGGCGGATTTGGTGACGAAGAAGATCCGTATGTCGTTGCGGTTTGGCAAATGATGATGCGCAACACGTTTGGTCTTATTCCAGGCATATCGAGCGCGGTCAGCAAATACGATAGTGGCCCTGCTGCATTTCAGGTTGGAACGAGCGTAACGCGCGCGACTGAGAATTGGGCAAAGGCTGGAACGCAGCTCTATGAGGATGGCGAGGCCGAGGGTGAAACTGTGCGCCGCGCAATGCTAGAGACCGCTAAGGCGGGCGGGTTCTTGTTCGGGGTGCCTGGCACAGTACAGGCCATGAAGGCTGAGAAGACGTTCGCGGAAGATGATGATCCGACACTTTTTGAGGCGATTGTCACCGGCCCGGATGACGATAATTAGATACAAAAAAGCCCCGCACGAGGCGGGGCCAGTTTTAAGCTCTTGAGCGATGAGTGTTCATTGCTGGATGCTTTGAAATGTAAGCGAGAGCTTCTGCGTCTCTCATTTCGATAACATTGGTTCCCGTTGGAAGCGGGGCCTGTCCCGGCTCATTCGTTTCAGTCTCCTCGACATCATATTCGTAAACGGTCTCTTGTTTGAAGATGACGATCACGATGAAGGCGAGAATAGGCGAAGCCATAAGGCCAAGCATAAATAGAGTCGAACCCATAGGTGGTCTCCGAAAGCTAAATTTTAAGGGAAATGCCATGGCGACGGATCGCCTGCTGACCCACTGAATATAGCAGAATCGCGCATTTTTCAAAGTGTCACTCACGTATTAGCGCCAAAAACAGCCATTTTTTTCATCGAGGTGGATATGTCCTTAAATCTCCGGATCGCGGAAGTGATCCAGAACCATACACTTGCGCCATGCAGGGCCGCGGCGACGAGCAATATTGTCCTCGCGGGGCTTCAAACGATTGCCGGTGTCGAGCTTGCGGCGGGCGAGCGATGCCTTGTGACATCGCAGACAACCGCCTCTGAGAACGGCATTTACACGGTGGCGGGCGGCTCCTGGTCCCGCGCGTCTGATTTGAATGCTGGTTCTGACATCACGACCGGCGCGATTGTTTCAACGTCTGAGGCTCAAGAGATATGGCAGGTCAGTTTCGCCGGCACGTTCTCGGCAGGGACGACAGAGCTTGCTTGGGTGCGACAAGCGGCGCCAGCGAGAGCGCCCTCATCAGTGGCAGATATTAGTGACGCAACCAGCGCGCTCAACACGGTGAACAAATACGCCGGACTGAGCGTCTTCGATTCAACCAATAACCGACTGATGGTGGCATCCGGGGAGACGGCAACGTCTGCTTGGTATGTCGCTGACGGCTCGGACTCAGTTACACCAGCATAGGGGCTTAATATGAGCGCTGTGAGAGCACTTGCCGAGGCCGTCCAGGCCAACACTCTGACACCCTGCCGGGTGGCGACAGCCACTAATCTGACCTTGGCAGGGTTGTCCTCGATCGATGGTGTGACTGTCGTCGCGGGCGATCGGGTGTTGGTCAAAAGCCAGACAGATACGACCGAGAACGGGATTTGGATCGCGAGTTCTGGGGCATGGGTGCGGGCATCTGATTTTAATGGCGTGAGTGATCTTGTCTCAGGCAGTGTGATTGCTGTCACCGAGGGAACGCTGAGTGCCGAAACTCTGTTCCACACGTCCTTTTCTGGTCTGTATAGCCCGGGCTCCACATCGGTTGCCTTCGTGCGGGCTTATGACCACGTCATAGCCAGCGGATGGTCTGATGCTCTCGCGCAAGTTCTGGGTGGCGGATGGGTAACTGCGCTCGGGAACACATACGAAAGCTCCAACAATGTCACCGTGGATCGATTGGCTGAGCTTAGTGCGCTGGACACGTCTGGCTTCACCACTGAGAGCATTATCACCTGTCTGGGACGAGCGGCTGCGGGCGATGGCTATGAGGGCAGGTTTCGGTGGACAACCGCAAACGCTTCAGCGCTGGTCTCTGTCGATACAGATAAGGCGGTATATGTCGCCCCGGATAGTGCCCCAACCGGAGCCTCCGGCGCTTTGGTTCGGATCGTTGAAAACCTCGAATATTCGATCATGTGGTGGGACGTTGACCCAACAGGCGTGACGACTGGCCAGAACGCGAAGTTTCTGCTGGCGCTCGAGCTGATCGATGATCTGGGCGGCGGCGACTTGATTGTTCACGGCGTCGGGACGGACAATACGTTCCTGTATAGTGGGGCCTGCGCAAAAACGACATTTACCAATGAAATTCGTATCTTGGGGCGCGGACTGCCAACGCTGAAAGCAGGGGTTGGTCAAACTGTCCCGGTACTGAACCTATACGCCAGCAGCTTATCGCCGGATGATCCTGTTGATGTTGGGATTCATATTGAGGGCATTTATGTTGATTGCTCGCAAGGCAATTCCGCTGGCGCCACGCAGGCATGTACCGCTGTCGCGTTAACGGGGTTCAAGCGATACTCGATCGAGCATTGTGTGTTTTATGGAGGAACTGACCCGACCAATACCAATGCAGATTCTGGAAACACCACCGTTAACTGCGGTGACGGAACTATTTCGAACAACAGCTATCAAGGCTGGCCTGACGCCGGGATTTATCCAGGCGGAAATAACACCGTAGGGGCAGGCGGTGACGGGGGAATGCTGACCCTCGAAAACAATTATTTCCTACTCTGCAATCAGGCCATCAGCCCCAAGCGTGAAATGTCCCGTATTCATGTGAAGGGCGGAAAGATTGAGCTTTGCGCGGCAGGGATTGTCCCAGCAGAGGTTGGTGGGACATACGTTGGTCCTGCTCAATGGATGCATATTGAGGGTGTTACGTTCAAGAAGATTACGGCCAATGCCGTTCGCTTCCGTGGGCCTTGTAAGGGTCTGGTGCACGATTGTTTGTTTGAAGATTGGGGCCTCACGGACCTGGTTAATGAGACGACTTCAGCCGGCGCGAATGCTTATGCTGTTGTTCTGCAGGGCACGACTGACACCTACTTTTATAACAACCTTTATCGCCTGAAGGATTGGGCGAAAGACATTCAGAGGATCTACCAGTTCGATAATGTGACGCTCGATGGCGTGACCTATACCCACGGAAATTGCCGTTTCTCTGGCGAGATTTGGGAAGGCATCGAGCGCGGATGGACGATCGTGGCTGCGGGCGGCGTGCATTACTTTAACGACATTCACGTGGACACGGTTGCGACGCCATTCCCGACGACAAACCTCAATAGTGACACGCTGATCACTTACACAGAAGTAGGATCATCGGAGAAAAAGGGCTTCAGAGGGTCTGTCCCGTTCACTTTTGGCCCGAGTGGCGATTGGCAAGTTCTGGCCTCATCCGGGGTAGCGGCTTCGCATACAGGCGACACAGCCGAAACGACGCTGGCAACGGTGACCATTCCGGGCGGACTGATGGGCGCCAATGGCACAATACGGGTCTCGTGCTCATGGACGTGTGGCGCAAACAACGCCAATATCAAATATGCTCTAGTCAAGCTGAATGGCGCCTCTGGGTCGGCGTATATCAACGTTAATCTGGCCAATACACTGACGGCACATCTAGGGCGCACAATCACGAACCGAAACAACGAGTCTTCTCAGGTCGGGTCAATTGAAACCACCGCAAGTTCAGCCTTCTCCACATCCAGTGCCGCGCTGCCGCTAAGTGCAATCAACACTGCGGCTGATCGCGATTTGGTTTTCATGGCGCAACTGGCGAACGGTTCTGACACGCTGACGCTTGAGAGTTATCTGGTCGAAGTTCAGCACCGAGGCTGATAGCCGCAACATGTGGTTCCATCTACACATTCCCAAAACAGCGGGCTCCAGTCTTAACGCGATGCTGCTCGAGGCTTTCGGGGAAGACTTTCAGAGCCATCAGCGGGTAGAGGATGCCACTGATGCGCGTATAAAATCAGGCCACCAGTATTTCAGACAGGTCCGGCGCGATTATCCGGGTCACAAAATATTCGCCATCCTGCGTGAGCCAGAGAGGCGCCTGCGCTCAGAGATGCAGCACCATTATGGCCGACGAGATGAGCAGCGCTATCACAAGCTAGGCCATCTGTTTGCCAGTATGATCAGAGACGGGTTTGAGCCCGATAGCCATACTCTGTCGCATCCGAGCATTATTGCGCAGTGTGACAATATGCTTGTTCGTTATCTTTGTTCATCACCTGTGAGCGCCGTGGTTACAGAGGGTCATCTGGAAGAGGCGAAGGCCAATCTGAGCAATATCGATGTATTGCTGTTCAATGAGAGTTTCGCAGAAGACACAGCGCGGCTGTTTGAGGTTCTGGGTGCACCGCGCCCCGAAATCAGAGCGGATAATAGGCGGCGAACTGAACCAATCTTTGACAGCATACCCGGCGAGATCGAGCACTTTGTGAGGTTTGACCGCCAATTATATGACTACGCTATTATGAAAAGAGAGCAGCAATGGAAGATAATTTAATCGGCGGCGCTCGCGTTGCGGTCAAAAGTGTCGTTGCCCCTCAACTGTCCGAGGATGAGCGGCAAAGGGCGGAAGTTGAGGCAGAACGCCAGGAAATGGCGCGGCGCCTATTCTTTAACGGCGACCCTGCCGCGGCTCTTATGTCGCTCGCTGTCCGGGTGCAAGCGCTTGAAAACAAGCTTGGGATAGAGGCTGAGCCTGTCGAGAGCGAGGCTGTACTTGAGCGCACGCTTAGCAACCTCGAAAGAGCACAAGCGGAGGCGAAGCCCGAGCCCGTTGCTGATGAGCCGCCTGAGGCGATTGCTGATCTTTTCGATCCAGAACTTACGGCACGGCAAAATCAGGAAGCGCTAACCAAAAAGTACACGGCCCTGATGAACGAGCGCCAATGGTGGTTGGAGGGCGGCGATGACAAGTCGAAAGCAATGGAGCTTTTGCGCAAGGCTGAGCGTATCGAGAGCGGGATTAACTGGAACCGCGCAAGGCTGGCAGAGGTGGTCTAATGCCAGATTCGGGGGATTGGAGCGGTTTTCGAGATCGCCTAACTAAGCTTGAGTTTGAAACGTCACAGCGGCCCACGAAAGACTTTGTGCAGGACGCAGCAGACAAAATGCTGACCAAGGCGTCTGCAAACGACAAAGAGCGCAATGACAATCTATTGAAGCTCATAGATGAGCGGCTTGGCTCGTATCGATCCGCCATTTTGGCAGATATGGAACGAGACCACCAGAAGTTTCGCACTGAGGTTATGGATGCCCTGCAAGACGTACTGATGCAGAAGCTTCCGCGCGCTGTGAGTGATGAAGTCGATAAAATCGAAGATAACAAGCGGGCCATAGCAGAAAAGGCTCAGATTGAGCGGGACAAGAAAGTGCAACGATACAAGAATCGCATCGCGCTTGTTGGCTCTTGCATCGTTCTTCTGACGGCTCTGGTGACGTTCTACTTTTCACTAAGGGCTGAAACAAGCCCAACAGAAATTCGCCATCTCGACAGAGTCGGTGATGCCGTCAGCGGATTTCAATAATCAAGCCTAGGGGGCTTTATGACAACTCAAACCAAGCCTACTAGCTGGGACCGCGCTGCTATGTTCGGTCGCTGGCTGCGAGACAAGTTTGCTATTCTTTTCGTTACGAGCTGGCTGTATTTGCTTGGCTGGACAATCGTTTTGGGTGCCTTTGCGGTGCTGCTCTATCTCGATGGTAAATTCAGTTATAACCTTGCTGTAGGGTCATCGATAGCTCCCGCTGCGTTTATGGCGATGGGCTTTGCGTTCCGGTTCTTTGCTGCGGTGTTCCTGATGGCCTCAGAACGCTCGAGAATGCTCGCCAAGGCTGAGCGCAATGACTGGCCAGAAGCAGAGCGCACACGCCTTCTAAAGCGCCGTAAGCCCCAGGAATGGGAGCGGCGCGGCAAGGTCTGGCGTCGTATCGGGTTGAGCATTTCCGTGTTGGTCTGTCTGCACGCCATCGGGATTGGCCTTGAGGCTCTGTCTCACAAGCGCGACACGGCACAGATTGAGCAGCAATTTCAAGACAACCTAACGGCGAGCACAGAGCTACAGGTTGCCACCCTTGAAAAGCAAAAAAGCGAAATTCGTGCTGATCTGAAGCTTAAAGTTGACCCTCTGACGGAAGAGATTCGACGCTTGGACACTGATGGCAAAGTTAATGAAGAGCTTGCCGATGAGCAGAAGGCGCAGCGTAAAAACTTTCAAGAGAGTGCAGCAGTGCGCATCGCAGCGATTGATAGTCAGATTCAGGGCATTTTGTTTCCTGAGAGCGACGAGGAAGCCGAACAGCAAGCCCGCGACCGTGCAGAGGCCTCCGAAGCCGACGAGTGGGCACCGCTATTTATCGGCATTGCCCAGGCTGTCACGCAAAACAGAAATCCCAGTGATTGGGCGATCTACCTCTGCGCAGTCGCGTTTATCGTGTTCTGGGTTTTGAACGCTGAAGGCATCGTGATTTTTATCCCAAAAGAGCTGATGAAAATGCACATGCAGGACGCTATTGCCGCAGCGAAAGATGCGGAGCGCCGGGAGGCTTCAGAGCGGGCTAAAAAGGGATGGGAAACACGCAAGGAAGCTGAGGAGTCCGAACGCGAACAATTGCAGATTGATGACGGCCCCTATTGGTCTCTGATGATCATGAAGGCTCTGAATAACGGAATGCCGAAACGCACAGTTAAGGGAACAATGCGGACATTCTTTTCCAGCATGGAGCCTAACGCTGTCAGGCTGCGCTTGAATCGCTTCATGGATGCGCGCCTAGAGCTACCCAAAGGCTTCTACAAGGATGGAAAGGGCGACGTTAAGCGCGCTGACAGAGCGATTGAGCGCGGTTTCCTGAGCGAAGAGCGCCCGACATACCTTATGCAAGAGCACATCGATTACATCCTCATGGAGGGTGAATACGCACCGAAAAAGAAGGCCGATGAAGAGCCGAAACCCAAGCAAGCAGAGAACGGCAAAGACCACTCTACCGAGTTAACCTTACCAGAATTAGGGGCAGACGATGCTGACAGACCAGCGGCTTGAAGAATTTCTATTCATAAATGAGGGCGGAAACCGTAAGGCCTATGACGATTTTGAACCGTGGAGGGATCTGCGGCACGGCGATGAAATCAAGGGAACACTGACTTACGGTCCTGGCTTCACAAAACGAGCGGACGGCTCGCCTGTGCAGATTGGCGACACAATGACCGATCAGGAGGCTTATGATCGCTTGCGGCAATACATTGCCGAAGAGGTTGAGCCGGTTCTTGAGGATTTGATTCACGTTCCTATTGCCTCGAGTTTGGCAAATGCGCTGGGCTCTTTGGTGTACAATTTCGGCGCAACAGAGGTTTATGGTTGGCGTCTATGGGGGCGGATTAACTCTGGCGAACCACCCATTCAGATTATCAATGAATGGATTGACGGCACATTCTCTAGCAAGGGCGTTGCCATGCTGGGGCTCTGGCGGCGTCGATTCAAGGAGCTGGCTTTAGCTTTTGGTCAGGAATGGCGCGCGGGCGAAAATGTCGATTGGGAAGACAAGCCCGATGATTTTCTACGTGTTCTCGGCTGGGACGGCGCTATGCCTAAGCCGCCTCCAATCGTCTACGAAGACCTATTCGAAGAAACCATCATTCCAGAACAGGGGGCACCTGTGACCAAAGATATGAGCGATCCAACGCCAGAAACATCAATGACCATGGATGATAGGCAATACCTGTCAGCCAAGTCAGCAGGATATGACGGCACCTATGCAGACTTCATGGGGCATCGGACTGTTGTTACCGCTCGCAACGCGATTGAGGCACCCAATATCGACGTTAAGAAGCCCCCGAAACCAATGGAAGACAGCACGACCCATCGTGGCCTTGCGAAGAAAACGGCTGGCAAGGAGAACGTCAACTTTGGTGCAGTCCTATCTGGCGCAGCGACCACAGCGGCGACCGTGAAAGCTCTATCTCGCGACGTCAGCGCGGTGTCTGAAACGGCAGGCCCGGTTGTTGGCGGATTCACCTACGATCATCTGATTATCATTGGTCTATTTATTGGGATTCCACTAATTGGATACGGTTTCTGGAAGATGTTCAGAGGCGAGATGATCGCCAAGGAGGGGCGTTTAGGCACGCAGTTGAAGGTATGATCAAGTGCATTTTTCGAATGGCTCGAGATCCTTACTTTTGGTCTGGATATGCGCTCATGCTTTTATTGGCTGCTGGCGGATACGCGCTGGCTGAGTTCGTGAGGTATCTTCTATGATCGCCACACTCACTGGCATTGGTTCCACAATAGCCAACAGCCGCGCCGCGCAGATTGCGCTGGGTGCGGGTCTATTCGTTCTGAGCTTCCTTTACTGGCTTGCTCAGCATGACAGACGGCTCCTTCAGAACGAGAAGCTTCGCCAGGATCGCAAAGCGCTCCAGAAAGACCAAGCAATAAGGAAAAACTCAAATGAAGCTGTTGAAGCTGCTGATACCGTCCGCGCTAACACTGAGCGTGTTTCTTCTCCCGAGCTGCGCGACGAGCACCCCGGCGATTACCACTATCGCGACTGAGGAACTGGTCACGACAGAGGCGGAGGCGGACATCTACGAGCCTATTCTGCTTTCTCGGGATGATGTGCTGACGAAAGCCACTGATCTGGCCATCAAGGCTCACAATAACGTCTATTGGTGTCGTCACGTCACAGAGAGGCCTTTGGGCTTCGACACGAGCGTTTGTGACGGTTAGGAGCCGTGCCGTTCTGAGAACCCATACTCACGCTCAGCAGCCTTTCGAGCTGCGATTGCTTCCTCTTTGTCTTCAAAAGACCCTAACCAAATGTCCCTATAATCGACCTTGATTGCAGCCTTCCACTTTTGTCGGCGTCTCTCCCAATAGACACCACAGACGCCGCTCGTGTTGTTCCCCCGAAGCCACATGTTCCTCATGTTTTTTTGTCTGGAAACGTCTCTGAGATTGATGATCGGATTGCTCAGTCGGTTTCCGTCGATGTGATCAATGTCCTGCTTTGGCCACTCTCCGTAAAAATGCGTCCATGCCACTCGATGAGCTTTCTGCATGACGCCAAGAATTGCCCCGCAGTAGTACCCGTCACCGCGAATCGTTGCCAGCGCCGGCTTTCCGGCGAACCGGGTATTCCAGCGCTTCCAGTCCTTATCCGATTTTGACCACTTTCTGTCCCGTTCTCGCCAGACGAATGTGCCGGTTTCCGGGTCATAATCGAGTAACTCTCGAACGATTTCGGGGGTGATTTCAGTCATAAAAAACCATACCAGATTCAAAGGGGTAAAACAATGAGGCACGCCCTGACAGAACAACGCAAAGAGGCCCTGATAGAGAACGCTAGCAAACTTCATTCGCGCGCTTCGTTGACCGCCCCGCAGCTCAAACAATCCAGGCTCGGTGTGATCCGTCTTAGCATAGCTATGGCGGGCGTCGGCCTGTTCATCCTGTGGGCTTTCAATGCCTAGACGCATCGCCCCTAAGCGCCCCAAGCCCATAGAGATAAAGTGGCGGCTCTGGCTGGTGGTTGGCGTGCTGGCCTTGGTCGGCCTTCCAACGATCACGGCAACGCTTATCTGGGCAGAGGATCGCTATCGAAACGGCGCGCTATATGCATTCTGTGATGAGCTACCGATCAATAACGCCTATGCGCCCCTGAAGCGTCAGATCTTCACGTCTGGTTGCTATATTCGCTCCGCATGTCCCGCTGGTGAGTATCTCGTCTCGATGGAGCTTTCTGCCTATGAGGTGTCATCCCTTTACCATTGCCAGAAACCGCGCGTGCTGCGTCCTGACAGAGCCTTGATCCAGTTCATCGAGGAAAAAACCGCCGAGCCTGAGCGTTTCCGTTTCCCAGTATATAATGAACCGGAGACTCTTGAATTAGCGGAGCAGGGGTGAACCGACATAGGGGTTTCCGAGCCTATACATTTCTTGCCGGTGTTTGTCGTTTTTGAACTGAGCCAGCTCGATTGGGTCCATGCTCTCAAGGAGTTCATGCAGCAACCGTAGCGCCTGAACTGGTGATAATTCGGCGTGCTTTTGAATGATCTGAGATGCGCGTTTTTCGAATGAATATGTCATAACTTCTTATACTCCATTTCCCTTGCAATATCCAGTAAGGATGGGTAGAATCTGAGGTGAACGCGGGTTCGATTCCCGCTCGTTGGCCGAGGTTTGGTAAGGAAAAGTGGGATCGAAACCCACCTTTGAGCGGATGGTTCCGTGGGCCTGCTTAAGCATTGCGGTGTAGTCTGATCTACTTAATTCGGGGATTGAGCCCAGCCGCTACGCCCCATTGAACGGCCTTTTTCTGACACATTCTCACACTATATAGAGCACTGACAGCCAAAGCCCGGACCCATCAGCCCCCCCGGAAACCTGGGCTCCTAGCTGTCGTGTAGAGAGCCCCGCTGAACAGCCTTATTTGGGCCGGTCAGCGGGGTTTTTTGTTTACCGAAGGCCTAGCTCTTTGACACGCTCTATAAACGCCTTGGCGGCAGCATCTGGATTGCCATCGAACTTTTCATTGAACGTTATTGAGCCGTCTGTCAGATCGAAAGTGCAGACGCCTTCGATAACAATCGCGCTTGGCCCGTCGCTAAGCGAAAAAGTAGCGTCTGCGCCGTCACTCTCTTGAATGCTAAAGTTTGCGTATGTTGGAATCATCTTTAGTGCCATCTTCTCTCTCCTATACCCAGCACATACGCTGAGGGGGTTAGGCTGGGTCAACGATCATATGAATGCGGTCGCAGTCGCCTAAAACTAGTTGCTCTCGGCTGGTAAGAATGACCTCGGTGGCCTCTGTCGGATCAAGGGTTTCGCCATCTTCGTTGAACATGTGCTCGACAGCGAAGAATTGAACGGCCTCACCTTGGCCAGACGGAAACCGAACTAGCACTGTGCAGACGTTTGTGTCGCGAGCCTCGCCGACGACATTCATCCAGTGAACATATTCATCCGGCAGGCGGTCTTCTAAAACGTCACTTTTCATCTCTCTTCTCCTATATAGAAATCACGGTTTGCAAACGTGGCCCGTGTTCTTTGAACGTTTTCGGTTGGTTTGCAGGGGTTTTCACTGTTTTCATTGGAGAAGCCGCAGTCTCCAAAACCGAGGGTCCTGGGTTCAAGTCCTAGTGCCCGTGCCAGTATAAACACTACACATACAGCCATTTACTCGTCCCCCTCGTTTTGCTCGGTTTGCAATTCAGTTTGCAAAACCTGTTCTCCTGATATTCTCAAAAGCATGTCTTTTGCGACCTCATCAGCGCTCACATAACGGGTCATAATTTCCTCTACGCGAGTGCGTGACCAGCCTATGATGCGCGCAATGTCGTCCAGACGTAAATTTGTCTTCGCTAGGCGCGTGACAGCCGTTCCTCGGAAGTCGTGCCAGCGCTTACCATCAATGCCAGCGCGCTTCTTCGCCTTGGCAAATGACGTTCTGAGGCCGTCAGACGTCCAGGCGCGGCCTGTGGAGCTTAGGAGCACGACCGGCG